>Ga0208014_1000006_pt1 | contig 193036 bp, 170 predicted proteins | sample 25_taG_FD_184099 | JGI IMG/M metagenome (GOLD analysis project Ga0208014, IMG submission 184099) | Marine viral communities from Cariaco Basin, Caribbean Sea - 25_WHOI_OMZ (SPAdes) (version 2) | ecosystem: Environmental > Aquatic > Marine > Oceanic | place: Caribbean Sea: Cariaco Basin...
GAGGAAGAAGACTCAATTGGTTCTGGCTGTTGGTCTTCCAAACAGGGCTTGCTTTCATAGCATGAAGATACAAAATCTTTGCCGATTTACCATGAAAAAAGGCTGCCCTTTTTAGACAGCCTCTTTTTTTATGCTTAAATTTTAAATTCGAAAAGATAGATTGTACCTTAATCGGAAGATATTTGACAAGTTTGTAGAAAGGCAATAGGATTCGAAATTGATAATTATGGTGTTCTATTTGACTTACCAGATAATGGTTGCCGACTTCAATTTCGGCTTTACATTTTCTTAACATTTCATTAAGAAACATGCCTTTATCATGGCTGTATTTTGCAATGATCCATATCATAAATTCCGATCTTATTTTGAATCCAAGCGTTGATTTCCGAACATAAGTTATTATCATTTTGATAAAAATGAAGCGCGGTTTTGGGATATTATATTTCCGTTGATAAATCTATTTCAATTTATGGTGTGAAGGGCTGGAGCTTAAAAGTGGATATATTACGTGGCGCCTTAAAAGAAGGATTTTGGCTGTCTACAACTTCCTGACGTTTAATCAAGGAATTTCCTATTCACCTCCATTCTTTTAAGAATTCATTTCATTTTGGCCATCAAAAGAAAATCCCCTTCAGATGGATCTGAAGGGGATATAGTAAGTAATTTCTTAAAATGGAACTTAAGGTCAGCCTATCCGTTCATGGAAATCAGGAACTCTTCGTTGTTTTTTGTTTGTTTAATTCTGTCATTAATGAATTCCATAGCCTCTACAGGATTCATATCTGCCAGATATTTTCTTAAAACCCACATTCTTTGGATGGTGTTTTCGTCCAAAAGCAAATCATCCCGTCGTGTGCTGGATGAAGTAAGGTCGATAGCAGGGAAAATCCTTCGGTTGGAAATTTTTCTGTCCAACTGCAGTTCCATATTTCCTGTTCCTTTAAATTCTTCAAAAATAACTTCGTCCATTTTTGAACCTGTTTCCGTCAAAGCGGTGGCAATAATACTTAGGGATCCACCATTTTCTATATTTCTTGCGGCCCCAAAAAATCGTTTTGGTTTGTGAAGTGCATTCGCATCCACCCCTCCGCTCAATATTTTTCCACTCGCAGGCTGAACGGTGTTATAAGCTCTGGCCAAACGCGTGATAGAGTCCAATAGGATAACAACATCATGGCCACATTCCACCAAACGTTTTGCCTTGTCGATAACCAGATTGGCAACACGCACGTGTTCCGTAGCTTCCTTGTCGAAAGTGGAGGCCACTACTTCGCCGCTAACGTTGCGTTGCATATCCGTTACTTCTTCCGGGCGCTCATCAATTAAAAGTATTATTTGATATACTTCCGGATGGTTGGCAGCAATTGCATTTGCAATATCCTTTAGCAACATTGTTTTCCCTGTTTTAGGCTGGGAAACAATCATCCCTCTTTGTCCTTTTCCGATAGGGGCAAAAAGATCAATAATTCGGGTGGAGATAGTACTTTGTTTATCGGCAATATTGAATTTCTCCTGAGGAAAAAGTGGGGTCAGGTGTTCGAAAGATACTCGGTCCCGAACCACATTTGGGCTTAATCCGTTTATTTTGTTCACCTTTATTAGGGGAAAATACTTTTCGCCTTCTTTTGGAGGACGAACTTCCCCGAGCACTGTATCCCCGGATTTAAGTCCAAATAGCCTGATTTGGGATTGAGATACATATATATCATCCGGAGAGGATAAATAATTGTAATCACTGGATCTTAAAAATCCATAGCCGTCCTGCATAATGTCAAGAACGCCCTCGCTTTCTATAATGCCATCAAATTCATAATCCGGTTCGCGATAACGGTTTCTGGAATCCTTGTTTCCGTTTTTGCTGTCGTGGGTATTCCCATCCTTTTGTTTATGGGAGGGGTTTTTGGAATGGCTCTCCTTGTTGTGATGGTGATCATTCCTTTGGTGTTTTTGCTTATTGTCATTATCACCGGAAGTAGATTTTTGCTCGTGGTGAGGCTTTTTATCCACAGGTGGTTTTTCTTGGACCGGTCGTTTTTCTTCCGGAGCAGATTTTTTTTCCGCGGTTTCGCTTTTAGTAACAGGACGTGGTTTTGGTGATTGGGGTCTTTTGTTCCTGTTGTCGTTATTGCTCGGCCTAGGTTTTATCTCTTTTTTTTGCGGAGGGGCCGGGCGCGAATCGGGAGTAGTTTCTGGAGTTTTTGTCTCGGGAGAGACTTCTGGGGCCTTTTCCGGGGTAACCGTATTTTCCAGTACAGCTTCTACTGCCTTAGGATTGGCAGCTTGGTAATCGAGAATTTGATACACCAAGTCAAGTTTTTTTTGCGTGCGGTATTTAGGCACATTAAGGTCTTTGGCAATTTCCTGGAGATCAGGCAGCTTTTTGTTTTTTAATTCTGAAATTTCAAACATCTATAAAATCTATAGTTAAAGTTTATACTATTATATTCCTTTGAGAAGGTAAGTACGTTGAGAGTTTTTTGAAGACTAAGTAACCTTGATTGAATTGGTTACGAATAGATATGCAATGATACAATAATAAATTAAATTCCATTGTTATTTTTTTTAAAAAGAAACAGTATTTTTGCCCCCGAATTGAACTAATAAAAGATGATCCAACGCGTACAGACCTTATATATGTTTATCTCTGCACTTCTGCTGGGAGCTTTGTATATTTGGTTTCCGGTGGTTTTGGGGGAAGATGGTGCTATTGTTATTGACAGACAGGAACCTTTGGTTTTTGGGATGATCTTCCTATCCATTGCGCTGGCAATAATTTCTATATTAAGTTATAAAAAGCGGCAGACACAATTTGTGTTGAACCGACTGAATATTATATCAAATTTTGTATTACTAGGAGTTTTCGTGTTCCGATCGCTTACTTTATCCGGAGAGACTTTGATCTCAGAGAAGGGTATTGGGGTTTTTATTCCCATCATTTCTATCGTGTTTTTAGTGCTGGCCAACAAGGCCATAAAACGGGATGAGGACCTTGTAAAATCTGTTGATCGTTTGCGATAAACCAATCTTGGTATATTAGTGCAAGACCCTCGGAGAATGCCATCTTCGGGGGTTTTTTGTTTTTCCTCGAAAATGGCCTATCAAATGTATTTGAGTGAAGATAAAAAAGAACTTTTATTGTCGCTCAAATTCAATTACTTCCAGGTTTTGGATTGTGGGGCCCTCAATTTCAAAACGGAGCATGGTGCGGACTTTATGGAAGCCGTGTTTTCCCACCGCGCCAGGATTCATATGGAGAAGCCCGGTGGTCTTATCCGGCATCACTTTTAAAATGTGGGAATGTCCACAGATGAATATTTTTGGTGGATTAGCGTATATTTCCTGACGAATGGAAGGGTTATAGCGACCTGGATATCCGCCAATATGGGTTATCCAAACATCAACATCCTCACACATAAATCTATTGTGCAAAGGGAATTCTGATCTAATTTCCGAACTATCTATATTACCATACACTGCCCGCAAAGGTTTGAGCGCCTTTATTGCGTCGGTAACCTGTAAATCGCCAATATCTCCCGCATGCCAAACCTCATCGGCTTGTGCTACGTATTTGAGAATATTTTCATCAATATAACTATGTGTATCGCTAAGGAGAAGTATTTTTTTCAAAAAATGGAATATTGGATTTGCGAGCGCTAAGTTATTAAGTTTTTAACCATTGATGGCGTATGATGCAAGGTAAATCGTAATTTTGTCAATTCTGAAACTTTTGAATTGAGGTATTTTATCGAAATAGCTTATAATGGAGGCGCTTATTTTGGTTGGCAAAAACAGCCGCACCAAATTACAGTGCAAGAGGTTTTGGAAGAGAGCATGTCCACAATTCTGCGGGAAGATATAAAATTGGTAGGGGCAGGGAGAACCGATACAGGAGTACACGCAGAGCAGCTTTATGCACATTTTGATTCCGATGGACTTTCTCATATTTCAAAACTGATCTTTCGGATTAATTCTTTTTTGCCCAGGGATATTGCAATTAAAAACATACTGGAAGTTACCGATGATGCCCACGCACGTTTTGATGCTGTTCAAAGGGAATATCAATATAAAATAGCTTTTGGCAAGGATCCTTTTTCCCAGGAGTTTGCCTTTCAATTATATAGAAATCCCAATGTGGAATTAATGAACAAAGGAGCGGAAATGTTGTTTGCATATACAGATTTCCAATGCTTTTCACGCTCGAAATCGGATGTAAAAACTTTTAATTGCAAAATAGAAAAGGCTGAATGGAAATGGGAAAACGGCTTTTTGGTATTTACCATAATAGCCGATCGCTTTTTGCGTAATATGGTCCGTGCAATTGTTGGCACGTTATTGGACATCGGTTTTAATAAAACCACTTTGTTGCAATTCCGTGATATTTTGGAGAGCAAAAATAGGGGGCAAGCTGGAGCCTCTGCGCCAGCTCACGGCCTTTATCTCAAAAAAGTTGTTTATCCAGAGCATATCTTTATAAAGAGCAAAGAGCGATTTTTATAAACCTGAATTGCCATAGGTGCTGTTGTCAATCCAATGGTGGCGTTAGTTTTAGAATTTTTATTATACGTAAAAAATATATCAAGTGTCAAAAAACACCGGGAACGCATTCGATTTTAAACTCTTCAAACGGTTGCTGGCATTTACCAAGCCATATCGGTTGGTCTTTTATTTTGTGGCTTTTGCCGCTGTGATTATGTCCGTCTTGGCTGTCCTTAGGCCATATTTGTTAAAATTGGCGATAGACGATTCCATAGTGCCCAAGGATTCGCATGGATTTCTAAAATATGTCGTTTTAATGGTCGTGGTTTTGCTGTTGGAAGTAATTTTCCAATTTGCCTTTATCTTTTATGCCAACTGGTTGGGACAAAGTGTCATTAGGGATTTGCGACAAAATCTCTTTAAGCTGATGGTGAGTTTTAAAATGAAGTATTTCGATAAAAGCGCTGTTGGTAGATTGACCACTCGGGCAGTGAATGATGTAGAGACCATTTCAAGTATTTTTAGCGAGGGGCTTTTTATGATTGCAAGTGATTTACTGAAAATGATAGTCATAGCAGGCTTTATGCTAACACAGAGTTGGCGCTTGTCCCTAATTGTATTTATCGTGCTACCATTCATTATTTATGCTACACGAGTATTCCAGAAAGCAATGAAAGTGGCTTTTGAGGATGTGCGAAATCAGGTGGCGAATCTTAATTCGTTTGTGCAGGAGCGTATTACAGGAATGAAGATTGTCCAGATTTTTACGAGGGAGAAAACGGAATATGAGCGCTTTACGGAGATAAACAAAAGCCATCGTAAAGCGTGGATCCGCACGGTTTGGTATAACTCCATCTTTTTCCCTATTGCGGAAATGACGGGAGCAATTGCAACTGGTTTAGTGGTCTGGTACGGAGGATTGAACGTTATTGGAGGTGGCTTTGTTACGCTGGGTATAATTACTGCTTTTATACAATATGCCGAAATGCTTTTTCGGCCATTACGGCAAATAGCCGATAAATTCAATACGCTACAGATGGGAATGGTTGCCGCGAACCGGGTTTTTGGAATTTTGGATACCAAATCCCATATTGCCGATATTGGCACAGTGGATTATACCAGTACTGAAGGAAAAATTGAATTCCGAAATGTGCATTTCGGTTACAATCCAGATGAATCGGTTATTAAAGGTATTTCGTTCAATGTCAATCCAGGAGAGACAGTGGCTTTTGTTGGTGCCACGGGAGCAGGAAAAACTACTATTATCAATCTTTTGAACCGCTTTTATGAGATTGACGGAGGAGAAATTTTGATTGATGATATTCCCCTAAAGGATTATAAACTAGGATCCTTAAGAAACCAAATAGCAGTGGTATTACAGGATGTTTTTCTGTTTGCCGATTCTATCCTGAACAATATTACACTGAACGATCCAAATATCACCGAAGAAGATGTGATAGAAGCGGCCAAGGAAATAGGCGTACACGAATTTATTAGTTCCTTACCGGAAGGCTATCACTATAATGTCAAGGAACGCGGAAGCATGCTTTCATCGGGGCAACGCCAACTTATATCTTTTCTGCGGGCTTATGTAAGCAAACCAAGTATTCTTATTTTGGACGAAGCGACCTCTTCTATCGATACTTATTCCGAAGAATTGATTCAGAATGCAATTAGAAAAATCACAAAGGATAGAACATCCATCGTTATTGCCCATAGACTGGCTACCATCAAAAAGGCAGATAAAATTATTGTGATGGAATCCGGAAGAATTGTGGAAGAGGGAAAACATAAACAATTGTTGAAGATTGAAAACGGGTATTACAAAAGACTTTATGAAGTGCAGTTTATGGAAGAAGAAGCCATGTGATTTAGAATTTAATTGGCTTTGGGATGCATTGAAATTCCGTAACAAGATGCCTTATTGTTAACTGCCCTAAATGACCTCACATCCGCACCTACGGCAATACCTATCTTGGATGGAAAGCTTCTGTTGGCAATTTTTACAAGCCATACCGAAATTTTTTAGCTTAAATCCTTTTTTAGGATCTTCAATAGTTCGTCCGTATCCTCGTAAAGAACGAAATCCCCATCTTTGAGATAGGAAATCTGTCCATTTTCTTCAGAAACGACAAGGGAGACAGCATCGGTTTTTTCGGTGATTCCCACGGCCGCTCTATGCCTAAGGCCAAACCGGAGCGGGATATTCCTATCATTGGAAACAGGAAGAATAACCCGGGTAGCGGTAATCCTGTTTTCTTCAATAATTATGGCGCCATCGTGCAATGGACTATTTTTATAGAATATGCTTTCAATTATGGGTTGGTTGACTTCCAAGTTCATTTGGTCTCCACTATTTTTCACAAAGTCAAGACTATTATTGCGTTGGATTACGATAAGGGCTCCTGTATTGGTGCTTGACATTTTTTTACAGGCAGCAAGAATACCCTCAATATTGGTTTTTGGGCCACTATCTGCTTTAAAGAACCGGAACTGTTTTAAAATTCGTTTCCGGGCGTTGAAGTTTGTAGAGCCGAGCATTAAAAGGAACTTTCTTATTTCGGGCTGGAATACTACTACCAAGGCAAACATTCCAACACCCAAAAAACCACCCAGGATCTTACTAAGAAGTTCCATTTCCAATAATTGGGTCACTACATAAATTGCATATACAATAATTATTCCCACGAGGATATTGATGGCAACTGTGCCCTTAACCAAATTATAAAGGTAATAGAGAAGTGCGGCCACCAGCACGATGTCCACGATATCAATGATTCTGATGTCCAAAAAATCCAAAAGTCCGTTTTTTGTAAATGTACTTTAAAAAATATTATGTCCGTGAGCTAGGCATTTAGGTTTTCCACCAGTTTCACACATTCCATTGCCTCTTTTACATCGTGTACCCGCAAAATATTTACCTTTTTTAAAAGTGCAATGGTATTTAGAGAGGACGTGCCATTAAGGGCATCGCTCACATCTACTTCCAGTGTACGATATATAAAGGATTTTCTTGAAATGCCTACCAGTATGGGAACATCCAAATTATGGAAAAGCTGCAGATTGTTCAGCAATTCAAAATTTTGTGCTCTTGTTTTCGCAAAGCCAAATCCGGGATCGATAATAATGTCATCGATGCCTTCGGCTCTGGCCCGGGCAATTTTCTGTGACAGGTCTTTCATAACATCCAACGTTACATTTTCATAATGCGTCATTTTGGACATAGTTTTTGGGGTTCCGCGCATATGCATCAAAACGTAAGGGACCTTTAGATTTGACACCTTTTTAAACATTTCCTGATCTAAAGTTCCGCCAGATACGTCATTGATCATTATCGCACCCGCTTCTACGGCATTTGTTGCGATATTGCTTCGGAAGGTATCAATGGAAATCAGGCAATCTGGAAATCTTTTAAGTATGGCATTTATAGCCTTTACCACCCGCTGGCTTTCTTCTTTTTCTGATATTTCCTCGGCATTTGGACGGGTGCTATATCCGCCGATATCGAGAAAGGTGGCCCCATCGGCTAGCATTTTTTCTGCCTGTTTGAGAATGTCCTTTTCGAGAAAGGTTTTTCCGCCATCATAAAATGAGTCGGGAGTTGTATTGATTATGCCCATTATTTTAGGCGTATCAAGGGCTATGAGATTGCCGTGGCAATTGAGGGTTTGCAATTTTTTAGATTGATTTATTTAAGCGAAATTTACACAAAATCCACCAAATATTAATATGAAAGATACTTCTAATCAATACAACGATCAAATTGAAAAATGCAGAGCGTTGTTTGTCAATAAGATGCACGACTACGGAAGTGCTTGGCGTATTCTTCGACTTCCATCCTTAACAGATCAAATTTTTATAAAAGCCCAACGCATCCGCGGACTGCAGCAAAATTCGGAACGTAAAATCCAAGAAGACGAAACCAGTGAGTTTATCGGAATTATAAATTATTCCATAATGGCCTTGATACAATTGGAAAAAGGGGTAGTAGATCAACCAGATTTGAAGGTTGAGGAGGCTACCCAGCTATATGACGAGGAAGTGGCAAAGACCAAGCAATTGATGATGGATAAAAATCACGATTATAGCGAAGCTTGGCGAGATATGCGAATAAGCTCCCTCACCGATCTTATCCTTCAAAAAATTTTACGGGTAAAACAAATTGAAAATAATCAAGGCAAAACTTTAGTGTCTGAAGGAATCGGGGCGAATTATCAGGATATGGTAAATTATGCCGTTTTTGCTTTGATCCACCTTGAGGAAAATTCAATATCGGATAAGGAAATTCGAAAATAAAAACTATCAAAATTTTAAACAGATAGAAATGCCGATCCTATAAATGTGCCAACTTGAAGATTGGGAAAAAACTTTTTCGATCTTTTGGATCTGGCGGGGACCGACTATATTGAAACCAATGAAAAATGGGGGATAAGGATTTTGTATTTGGATTACCTATTGCAAGAAGAGAACTCAGTAAACCATGATATTGGCTTTTTTTTGTTGAGAAATGGCAATCCGGAAACGGTTTTTAAATAATAGAAAGCTTGAATAGTGTCACACTATTTTGAATTTTATAATTGGGAATTTGAAGTATTTTTAGAGTAGATAAAAAATAAAAAAGTATGAGATACCTAGTAGGCATAGCCAGGACATTTGTAGGGATTTTATTTATCATCAGCGGTTTGGTGAAATTGAATGATCCTGTAGGGTTTTCATTTAAACTAAAGGATTACTTTGCTCCCGAGGTGCTTGATTTGGGTATGTTGGTGCCCTATGCGCTATTATTGGCGGTCATCATTGTTATTTTCGAAGTTTTAGTGGGTATTGCCCTATTGCTTGGGTATTTAAAAAAGGTTACCCTCTGGGCGCTGCTCTTGATGATAGTCTTTTTTACCTTCCTCACCTTCTATTCGGCATATTTTAATAAAGTAACGGATTGTGGATGTTTTGGAGATGCAATTCCCCTTACTCCTTGGGAATCCTTTGGAAAGGATGTAGTTCTTTTGGTTCTTATCCTAATTCTTTTTATGGGACAACGGTACATTCGTCCACTTTTTAGCGCTCGGGGAAGTGCCACCATACTCTTTGTGGCCCTGTTGTTCTGTTTGGGAATAGCGTATTATGTGTTGCATCATTTACCCATAATCGATTTTCGCCCTTATAAGATTGGCGTTAACATCCAAAAGGGGATGGAAACTCCCGAAAACGCCCCACAACCTATTTTTGAATATAAGTGGAAGTTTCGTGTGGATGGGAAGGAAGAGACTTTTGTTACCAATGGGCAATATCCAGAAGTTGAAGGCGAATATTTGAGTGTTGATACCCGAATGATACAAGAGGGCTATACGCCTCCAATCCACGATTTTTCTATGGAAAGGGATGGTGAGGATTTTACTGCGCAAATTTTGGAAGAGGACAATCTGATCGTAATTATTGCTTACAGTCTAGGAAATACAGAATTGGATGGTTATGTGCCTGTGAAAGATATAACTGACAAAGCCTTAAAATATGGATACAATGTGATAGGGCTTTCGGCCTCTTCCCAGGAAATGACAGAAGAATTGGCAGAAAAGTACAAGCTTAACTTCAAATTCTATTTTTGTGATGAAACTACTTTAAAGACAATAATTCGCAGTAATCCGGGAATTTTGGAACTACAGAAAGGGACCATAAAACAAAAGCTCCACTGGAACGATGCCGAAAAACTGGAGTTGACACCCGTGGAAAATTCCCGTCCGGAACTTGATTTAAAAATGAAGCGGCATTTGGACAGTATTGCTGTGCTGGATCAAAAATATCGTAAACTAATGCAGGAGGAGTCGCCAGAAGCCCGTGCCGAACTGGGCAAGAAAATGGGGCTATCCGAAGCGGAATACAGCGGTGATCTTTGGAAAATGCAGGTGGTAATAGACAGCGCAAATTTAAGATATGTTGAAAACATATTACTTACCAAGGGGTATCCCGGAAAATCCATGGTTGGTGAACCTACCAATATCGTTGCGTGGAATGTGGTGCAGCATTCGGACAAAATAGAGCAATTTATACCCATTATCAAAAAGGCTGGTGAGGAGGGAGAAATCCCCATGAATCTGGTAGCCATGATGGAAGACCGGTATTTGATGAACAAAGGCGAGCCTCAAATTTATGGAACCCAGGGCAGAATGGAGGACGACAGGAATTTTATTTGGCCAATAGCTAATCCTGAGACGGTAAATGAAAGAAGAAAAAAAGCTGGATTCGATACTACTATCGAAGAGTATTCAAAAGAACTTTTTGGGGAAGATTTCGAATATCGAGTGGTATCCCTTGAAGAAGTAATTAAATAAGCTAGTGGCAGGATATATTCTTCAAAAAATTGGCTATGCGCTTCTCACCTTGTTTGGAGTGGTTACCGTGATTTTTGTACTGTTTGCCATCCTACCGGGCGATCCTGCACGTATGATGTTGGGTCAAAACGAAACTGCCGAACAGGTGGCCGTAGTAAAAAAGAAATATGGTTTTGATCAGCCTATTTCGGTTCAATATATTCGCTATTTGAATGATCTTTCTCTTTTTTCCTTCCATAGTAGAACCCCCGGTGATTATACTTTTTTAAGGGAAGATAAATATCGGGCCACAAGATTATTTTCCATAGGAAATACCACGGCGGTCCTAAAACTGCCCTATTTGCGGGAATCTTTTCAAAAAAATGGTAAAGAGGTGAGCGAGGTAATAGCAGAAACATTGCCCAATACCATGGTGCTTGCCGTTACTGCCATAATTATTGCGATGGTGGTCGGGATATTCCTCGGAATTATTTCGGTACTCTTTAAAGATGGTATTGTGGACAGGGTCATTCAAGTGGTAAGTACGTTGGGAATGAGTGTGCCCTCTTTTTTCAGCGCAATAATCTTTGCGTGGATTTTTGGATTTCTTCTCCATAAATATACACATCTTAATATGACAGGAAGTCTATACGAAGTGGACGATTTTGGTAACGGGAAACATGTTCAATGGAAAAATTTGATTCTACCCGCCATTGTTTTGGGAATCCGCCCACTTGCGGTAGTGAGTCAATTGATGCGGAATTCACTGTTGGAAGTGTTGGATCAAGATTATATCCGAACCGCTAAGGCCAAAGGGCTGTCTTTTTATCAAGTTATTAAAAGACATGCTTTGAAAAACTCCATGAATCCGGTGGTTACTGCGGTTTCGGGCTGGTTTGCCTCCATGTTGGCTGGCGCGGTTTTTGTTGAATATATCTTCGGCTGGAACGGATTGGGAAAGGAAATTGTAAATGCCTTAAACACCTTGGATTTACCGGTTATCATGGGATCGGTAATTGTTATTGCTTCCTTGTTTATTATAATCAATATCTTGGTAGATATTATTTATGGTTGGCTGGATCCGAAAATCAGAACCCGTTAATGACAAGGATCTAAAGAAAATATTTGATAAAATTATTGCTTTAATTAAAAGATTATGAGAAGAAAAATTGTTGCGGGAAACTGGAAAATGAACTACGATCTGGCCGAGACCGAACTTTTTTTAGCCGATTTAAAGACCAGAATGATTCCGGAAGATGTGGAAGTGATGATAGCGCCCCCTTTTACCTCGCTGCACGCGGCATTCAAGTCGCTACACAAGCATCCGGTTACGGTTGTGGCTCAAAATATGCATCAGTGTGAATCGGGCGCATATACCGGAGAAATTTCGGCCGGAATGTTGTTGAGTGTGGGGGTAAAGACGGTGATACTGGGACACAGCGAACGAAGGGAATATTTTCATGAGGATAATGAAACCTTGGCAAAAAAGGTTGATACCGCCCTCAAAAATGAAATGACTATAATTTTCTGCATAGGCGAAGAGCAAGAGGAAAGAAAAAATGACACTTACTTTCAATGGATTGAAAAACAGTTAAATGATAGTCTTTTTCACGTTTCCGAAGAGTCGTGGGAAAAAATTATAGTTGCCTATGAACCGATATGGGCCATTGGCACCGGCGAAACGGCATCACCTGAACAAGTGCAGGAAATGCATTCATTTATCCGGGGGACGATTGCAAAAAAATATTCCGAGGAGGTTGCCGATAGGATTTCCATACTTTACGGTGGTAGCGTAAAACCTGATAATGCCCAAAAAATATTTGAACAGAAAGATGTCGATGGAGGGTTAATTGGCGGTGCATCGTTAGAAGTAGAAAGTTTTATGAAGATTGCAGATTCCTTTAAAAAGGCTTCGGATAATTAAAAGGGATAGCATCAAATGTTATAAAAAAGGAATTAAGAAAAAATTTAATGAATTATATCGAATATAATTTTAAGGTGACGCCACTTCAGCCCGGAACAGAAATCCTGATGGCGGAATTGGGATATGCAGGATTTGAGAGTTTTGTGGAAACAGAAGAAGGTCTTTTGGCATATATCCAAAAAGGGGATTGGAACGATAGTCTTATAGATGATGTAGATATCCTGCATTCACAGGAATTTCAAATTCAATATGATTATTCCGAAATAGAACAGATAAATTGGAACAGTGAATGGGAAAAGAATTTCGATCCCATTGAAGTGGATGGCCTTTGCACCGTTCGTGCTCCTTTCCATCCCAAAAAGGATTTTAGGTACGAAATTGTGATCGAGCCAAAAATGTCCTTTGGTACAGGGCATCACGAAACTACTTTTATGATGCTTCAATATATTCTGGAAAACAATTTTAAGGGGAAAAACGTTCTGGATATGGGTTGTGGTACGGCCGTACTTGCCATATTGACAGAGAAGAAAGGAGCGGAAAAGATTGATGCCATTGATATTGATGAGTGGTGTTTTGAGAATTCCTCAGAAAATATTCAACGCAACGGTTGCAAAAATATCAGTGTTCATCTTGGAGACGCGTCCTTACTTGCCGGAAGAAAGTATGATACCATAATTGCCAATATAAACAGGAACATTCTCTTGGAAGATATAAAGCTTTATAAAGCCAGTTTGAATAAGGATGGCGAACTGTATTTAAGTGGGTTTTATAAGGAAGATTTGCCGGTAATTAAAGAATCCTGCAATAAAGTGGGATTGGCGTTCGTTGACAATAAAGAGAAAAATAAATGGGTCGCAGCAAAATTTAAGGCTTAATTTTTGCAGTAAACATGGGGATTTTACTTCCGGAACAGGGAATTTTTTTAAACCGTTTGTGAGATTTTGGTTCCATTCTTTTTCGGATAGGTAATGAAAAATTTTAAGTTATGAGTACTAGGGAAAAAATACAGGAAGATGTATCGATTGCGGAAAAGGAAAGCAATCAAAATGAGATTATTCTGTACAATGATGAGGTAAATACTTTTGATCACGTAATAAACACTCTTATTTATGCGTGTGAACATTCTCCCGAACAGGCCGAACAATGTTCCATCATTGTTCATTATAAAGGGAAATGTACAGTTAAAACGGGCGACTTTGAAGAATTGGTGCCCCAGTGTTCCATGCTTTTGGAAGCGGGTCTGAGTGCAGAGATTATTTAATGATTTTTTCCGTTTAAGGTTTTGTTCGGTAGGACAAATTTTCTATATTTGCACCCCGTTAATGAGGTATGTACAGTTTGCAAAGCTGGCAACTCTATTAAACGGTTTGTTTTACATCAAAAATTCGGCCTTGTGGCGCAACTGAATAGCGCACCTGATTACGGCTCAGGAGGTTCCAGGTTTGAATCCTGGCAAGGTCACTAAAAAAGTCTGCATATTTATACAGACTTTTTTATTTCTTGACTGATTAGGTATTATTTGCATATTTATCTGGAGCAAGCTCAATTGTTGTGTTTATGCAAAAATTGATGTAAGTCGTAGAGGAAGAATTCCACATTCCTACTTCTCTAAATAGAATTCCCTAGGCTTTTATTTTCGGATTATAGGATTCTAACGTTGCGCTTATGCCCTATATATAAAAATAGTTCCGTCTTGACTTATAGTTTCCCAGTCCGGGCATCGGTATGAGCCAATTAGAAAAATCGCTGTTAGAACCCTTCTAGATATCTCCTAGATTTGTCCTAGATTTGGCCTAGATTTGATATGGGATTTCTATGGGTGATCCTAGGGGGAACTTAGCTTAAGATAGGCTGAAGGAGGGTTGTAACGCGGGAAGTGCATTTGTTTTTCAATTATTTTTTCCGACGACAACTTTGTATATGTTCATTTGTATAAAGATGAATTTGCAAGTATTATTCTATATTTCTATTATAATCTCCTTCTATCCCGTTCTTGCAATAATTCTCGAGTAATTTTTACTATTGGAATGGGTAAAGCCATTTAACAAATTTGGAGCTTTCGAACTGCCAGAAAAAATCCAAAAAAAATATTTTACGCAAGTCTTGAGCTATGGATGTCCTTTCGGTAATCATTTGGGCCGGAAAAAGGGCGTTTTAAGTGCCGTATTTCCTTTTCTTCTGCTTTGTTTATATTAATTTTATGGAATGCTTGATTTAGAAAACTATATTCGGGAAGTAAAGGACTTTCCCAAACCTGGGGTTACTTTTAAAGATATTTCGCCATTACTCGCCAACCGGGAAGCCACGGACTATTGTGTGTCACAATTAGTGGCCCTATTGCCTTCAACCAAAATAGACAAGGTTGTTGGTATAGAATCGCGAGGGTTCTTTTTTGGTATGCTACTAGCCGAAAAACTGGATGCTGGGTTTGTTGCGATACGTAAACCGGGAAAACTTCCCTATAAAACCTTGAAAGAGCCATATGCTCTGGAATATGGTATGGATGCCTTGGAAATACACGAGGATGCAATAACGGCGGGAGATCGCGTGCTATTACACGATGATGTGCTAGCCACGGGAGGGACGGCACGAGCCGCCTGTAATTTGGTGGAGAAATTGGGTGGGAAAATCGTGCAGTTCGATTTTCTTATTGAACTCGAATTTTTAAAAGGTAGACAGAAGTTAGAAGCCTATGATGTTAAATCGCTGTTGCAATACTAATCCAATGCATTTTTGGTTACCCATAACCTATAGGCAAAGAGGGCCAATTGCAATTTGGAAGCCCTTGAAAGATCCATCTTTTTTTCCGTAAAGCTGGGAAGCAATTTTTTATTGAGTTTTGCCAATCCCCGAAAGAATTTCTTCTTCATGTTTGGATAAAATCTATCGTTAAAAATTATCTTCCAATCTAAAGGAGTTATCCAAGGAACTGACAATTTTTTTGAGCTGATTCTGGATTTCTCTCGTTATTTCGGGATTAGCCGATGCATTGTTATTTAAAAAGTCCTCATATTCTTTTATGCTTGCTCGGTCTCCATTAATGCATTCTTCAAGAACCTGCTTATCCGAACTACCCGTAACAATTGATTTTAGATTTATCCAACCTCTATGTATTGAAGCACCAAGACTTTCAGTAGCCTCAATTTTCAACTCGGGATCGTAGGTTTTTAGGTTTTCCATCAATTCTTGGGCAAAGGCCTTTCTGTCGGTAGCTTGATCAATAAGATAGTCCCTAAGATTCATATCTTTCGAGAATTCCGCCGCTCGCAGATATTCTTTATACATGTCCATGTTTTTCCCTACAAGGGTTTTGATCTTTTTCGATACTTCTTCTTTTTCTTTGGTTTTCATTGTTGGTTTTTTAAGGTCTTTAAGGTCACCATTATTTCAATCTCCGAATTATAAAAATAGAGAAGTCTTTGGCGGCAGCATAAACCTTTATAAAATCTTTAGTCTTTATCTGAAACCTTATGTTAAAGAAGTAGTGTATCCGATATAAGAAAGAAGACCCCTCCGCTGCATGAAACCAACCGGCATGATGGGAGCCCAGACTAAAGCGTAAGCATTTAAAATAAATTCTATAAAATTTAAAGAAATACGAAATGGTGCTATTTTTTTGGGCTGGAAAAGTTCAAAAGTTTGTCTTTTTAAGGACTCCCTGAAAGTCTTTATTGGTCAGATTTTAGGACAATCATCAAATATTAAATGAACATCAGTGTTAAGAAATTGGGAGATAAAAATAAAAAGCTTGTATTAAAAGATTTTTTTTTAACTTGTGTGTTAAAGAAAGAGGAGTATTCCGTGCTAACAATTTCATTTTATACAAGTTGCTTAGTAGTAAGAGAAATAATCCTTCTATTTTGAATCGCATTTTATAGCTTAGGGAAATATTAATTTAAAATCTACAAATTATGCTACGTTGGGTCATCATTTTTCTTGTCATTGCAATTATCGCCGCCATCTTCGGATTTGGAGGAATCGCTGAGGGTGCCGCAGATATTGCCAAAGTTATTTTCTACATATTTATTGTTTTGGTTGTATTGGGCTTTTTAGGTCTAGTTACCATTTTCAAGAAATAGAGCGCCGTAATTTTAAAAAGTTTTGGGTTTCCGGAGAAGATTATTATCCTTTCCGGAAACCTTATTTTAATATACTGCGGTCAGCTACTCCTCCTTTCAGTCGGAATGACGAGTTGCAGGCACGTAATTCTTATTGTCCGCAACTATTCCTTATGGCTTCTTAACTAAAATCGAAGCCGAAATCCAAGTCGATTTTATTGGGAGTAGGCGCATCTTTTGGTCTTTGGTATCCCAAGTCAGGACTTTCCTGTGTTACCAGATGTTCGGGCAGATCTTCCAGGAAATAGGCGCTGTTCACCTCGGGATCATCAAAATCTGCCGTTGTATCACTGTGATAGGCATTTAAGGAATTGGTAGTTCGGGTTATTATAAGTTCGTTTTTTGCCCTTGTAAGAGCTACATAAAGTACACGCCGTTCTTCCTCGATTTCATCCGTACTTCCCAAACTATAGGACGAAGGGTAGGATTTTGGCGAAACATTAAGTACAAAACATATATCGGCTTCCAACCCTTTTGCGGAATGGACAGTAGAAATTATTACGTGTTCCTTATGTTCTGTGGTTTTTATTTTTGAACCTTCCAGCATATGATTGCCGCCCAAACTACTGGAATTATCCAGGATTCCTTCGGTTATAAATTCGCCAAGGCTGGAATAATGTTCTGCCAACATTTCCAAAACGGGAAAATCACCTTTTCTTTTTTCCTGCCAATCTTTTGGGTATTTTAGGGCCAAATCCAACTCCATGGCTTCATAGAGCTTGGACACGGCCATTTTTACGTTGTGCTTATTATTTGAAACTGCATCATAGTAGGTTTTAATCTTTTCACCCTCAGCACCGGGAATTATACTTTTTAAAACCTCTCCGGATAATATGGAGGTTTCGGTACTTAGAATTTCCCTCAAATAATTACTGGCTCTCACGGCCCCGATTCCATGCACGAAAGTAAGATATCGCATCCAGGCAATCTGATCCAAAGGATTGTTTATCACTCTTAAAACGGCAATTACATCTTTTATGTGTGCCGCCTCCAAAAATTTTCGGCCACCATAGGTTTCGTAGGGAATTTTCTTTTGAAGAAATACTGCCTGGAGCGGTTTGGTATAATATTGGGACCTGCTCAAGATAAGGAAATCTGAAAAACCTTTTCCACCTTCCTGGAAATCCTTTAAAATTTTTTGGGCTATATAATTTGCTTCCTCAAACTGATTTGCCACATTTACGATAACTGGCTTTTTGCCCGGACCGCGATGGGCATGCAGTTTTTTATTGTAGAGAATAGGCGATTTTTCCAACAACCAATTGGAAATGTCCAAGATTTCCTGAGTGGATCTATAGTTTTTGTCCAGTTTTTTAATCTCTGAATCTGAAACCCGATCTTTAAAGGAATGTACGTTTTTAAAATCAGCACCCCGAAAGGAATAGATCGATTGTGCATCGTCCCCAACACAAAATAGTTTGCATATATTTTCAAAAGGAGCCAACAAAAACCACTGCAGCGGATTTGTATCCTGCATTTCATCCACTAAAATATATTCAAATGCTTTAGACAAAATCTTTCGGGCTTCTTCATCCTTATTAAGACGGTTTCCTACTACTATCAATAAATCATCATAATCAAGATATTTCTGTTGTACTTTTAGCTTTTGATATTCGCGTATCACAAGTTCGAGTTCAGGTCTTATCTCCTCAATTTCCTCGGAAGTATCCGAATCGGTTTTTCCGTTGAACATTTGCCGCCGCAAAGTTTCCGTAAGGTTTATGCGCGTGTTTCTGGCAAAAGAGAACAAATCCAATATCTTTTGTGGTTTTATGCGCATCTTTCCATAGCCCTGGTTTTCATTTCCACAAGCCATTTTCATAAGGCTCAATTGATCGTCCGCATCAATAACTGTAAAATTGGATGCCCCAAAAAGATTTGGGAAATTGGTAATAAGTTGATTACACCAACTATGAAAAGTAGAACCATTTAAAGCATTTGCATCTCGATCGGCAATATTGGCCTTTACCCGCTCTACAATTTCACTGGCAGATCTTTTGGTAAAAGTGAGAATCTGAATCTTCTCTGCAGGTACGCCCTTTTCGATTAAATAAGCCGCACGCCCTACGATTGTCTTGGTTTTGCCCGTGCCTGCACCCGCCAATAACAATAAGTGTTTCCCATTAAAGTTTATGGCTTCCAGCTGTTCTTTATTATATTCTTCCAAGGGATATTAGTTTGTTGCAAAGATAATCTTTTAAGAACAATTTGGAATAATTCCATAATTTTGCCTTTTTTCCAAAAACCTTAAGCAAATGATCATTTCCTTTATTTCCATCATTCCTTCCAGCAATAATATTGCCAAGGCTAAAATGCTTGCGGTGGCTATTTTGACCATGGATGATGAAAGGATTGTTTCTCAATTTGAAAGTTTTATAAAACAAGTTCCAAGATTATCCCTTGCGGAGAGACACGCATTGGCTATTGAATATAATCTTCTCACATCGGCCGCACCTTTATCCGATGTTGCCCCGGAAATAATTGGTGCAATAGAAAATAACCAAACTGTATTTTGGGATAAATTTTCGGAAAGTGTTTTTAAAAAAGCATTTCGGGAAATTGGTTATCCGTTAGGGGGTGGTACACTTTTACTTGAAAAAATTTATAAAAAGGCTCTTAAACCAAATCAGCCATTCAGTTTGGAAGACGCTCTTAAAACAATGCAGTTGGAACAGTCGGTTTTAACAACTTTGGATTGTTGTAAGGCTATGGAAAAAATATTTTCGGCCTTATATTCTTCAGAACCGCCAAATTTATTTAGTGCCAAGTTGGAAATGCCGATTCGCAAAAGTCAGTCTATTTTGCCGGGTAATTTGCCCACCGCTCCAGGAGTTTATTTTTTTAGGGATAGCGAAGGGGAGGTAATATATGTAGGAAAGGCAAAAAATATCCGGAAACGTGTTCGAAGTCACTTTAGCAGTACCCTTAAATTTGAAGTTGAACTATGTGCCCAAACCCAAATTGTGGATTTTGAGGAAACGGGCAATGAGACCATAGCCTTGCTTTTGGAGGCAAACTATATCAATGATCTTAAGCCGACTTTCAATTCGCTTCAAAAGGAAATTATAGATCCTTTCATTGTTACTTCAAAAATGGATTCAAAAGGAATTTTGCGTATTCAAATTCTGCAAAAATCCTATAAGGATAGCGAAAATGAATTTTACTATAACAGGGATTCCGTTCTTCAAAAGATAAAGGAAATCCAACAAAAGTTTAATTTGTGCAGAAGATTTACGGGGTTGGAACGAACATCTTCCAAGTGTAGTGATCCTGTTTTTTGCAAAGGAATATGCTCGGATTTGGAAGATAGGGAAATTTATAATAAACGAGTTAAGGAGGCACTGGCCCATATTTATGCCCAAAGACCGAGTTATATAATCCGATTGAAGGGGAGAAATCTATATGAACATGGAATTATTTTGGTGAAGAATGGTATTTATCAGGGTTTTGGATTTATTGAGGTGGATGCAAATATCAATTCTATTTTAGACATGGAAGGTTATATAAAGCGCTTTCAGCATAATTATTTTACCTCCAGGATTCTTGATCAATATTTTAAAAATACCAGAAATGCGGCTCAAAACCTTATTGCTTTTGAAAATATTTAATAGTTACGTGGCCTTTTGCTATTTTGAAGGGGCAGATTAGCCAGAATAAATATTCCTTCCGATCCTCTGTTTTTGTATAAGAAATTAAATAAATTGCGAGCTAACATTATTTTTCACTTTATGAATCCACAACAACCTAATAACCCATTACACGGAATCAAATTAGTTGACATTCTGGAATATCTGGTTGATTTTTATGGTTGGGAAGTTTTGGGCGAGCGTATCCGTATAAAATGTTTTAATGACAATCCATCGATAAAATCCAGTTTGACTTTTTTACGGAAAACTCCTTGGGCACGCGAAAAGGTGGAAGCTCTCTATCTCAAAACCTTGGAAAAGTAATTCTTTTTTCCTTCCTGCCAATTTAACTTAAATTCTGACGTAAAAACCCTTTAAAGTGCGTAGTTTTGCATCCCCAAAAAGTGGAAGGAAGCATGATGGATACAACCCAAGCAATTCAGGATAAAAAAACAGACAAAGAGTTATATAGTTACCAAAAAGGAGCCATTGACAGGATCTTCGAAAAATTTGAGACCGCTCCCGATGATTATCATTTGTTGTACCAACTGCCTACAGGTGGTGGGAAAACAGTGATATTTTCAGAAATAGTACGTCAATATCTTCGGAACCACCAGAAAAAGGTTTTGGTGATGACGCACCGAGTGGAACTTTGCAAACAAACTTCTGAAATGCTCACGGGTTTTGGTGTGCATAACAAAGTGGTAAACAGTACTGCGGATCTTTCAGACCAAGATGAGTATAGCTGTTTTGTTGCCATGGTGGAAACACTGAACAATCGTCTAAATGATGATAAATTGGATATTTCGGATGTAGGCCTGGTGATTATTGATGAGGCCCACTATAATTCTTTTACAAAACTCTTCAAGTTTTTTGAGAAATCCTTTATTCTCGGAGTTACGGCTACGCCACTAAGCTCCAACCGGAACCTGCCCATGAAGGACAACTACAATGAACTGATTGTAGGCGAAAGTATTCAATCCCTTATAGATAATGAGTTTCTAGCCCAAGTTGAGGTGTTTTCCTATAATATGGGTCTTACTTCCTTAGAGATTGGTCCTAACGGGGATTATACGGTAAAATCCTCGGATGATCTTTATTCGGCAGTGAATATGCTGGATCAATTGTTACAAGCTTATAAATCACATTCGCAGGGCAAGAAAACACTTATTTTCAATAATGGGATCAATACCTCAATCCAGGTTTATTATCATTTAAAGGCTGAGGGATTACCTATTATGCATTTGGACAATACTGCTACCAAAAAGCAGCGAAAGAAAATTCTAAACTGGTTCCGTGATACGCCAGATGCAATCCTGACGTCGGTAAGTATCCTGACTACTGGATTTGACGAACCAACTATCGACACCATTATTTTGAACCGTGCCACCCGTTCTTTAACCCTGTATTTCCAGATGATCGGTCGGGGATCGCGAATTCTAAACAACAAATCGAAATTTTCCGTTATCGATCTCGGTAATAACTATCAGCGATTTGGACCTTGGGAAGCACCTCTGGATTGGCAGGCTATTTTCAATAATCCCAATTATTTTGTCGACAATCTTTTCAGTGACGAGGAACTGGAAAGTGGTTTTAGGTATGAAATGCCGGATGAACTTCGCGCGGAATTTGCCAAAAGCGAAGATGTTTATTTTGACATTAAGGCAACTTACCAAGAAGCTACCTTTAAAGGAGAATCTTCCAAAGTTGTTCTTGAACGATCCATATATCAGCACGCCTATATTTGTGTAGAAAACAGTGAGGATGTTTACGATGCCCTGGGACTGGCAAAAATGTTGGGCGACGACATCGATTATCGTATCGATAAATACGCAAAATGCATCAGTAAAAGCACCAAGAATTTTATTTCTTGGTTAAAAGAAGATTATAGATTAAAGTTAAGGGCACATCTTCGCGATAATTTTGATCAGATGTTCGAGGATATCCATGGCTATCCCCCTGAGGAATAGGCAAAAACGAAACTGCATCTGGAGGAATGCCAATACTAATCCTTTCAACATAAAACATAGATATCCCAATGGAGACATTTGACGAATTTACCATCAATAATCAATTAAAGCGTGCCATTGCGGATTTAGGATTTGATAAGCCTACGCCCATTCAGTCGGAAGCATTTCCGGTAATTTTATCAGGTTCGGATATGATCGGGATAGCACAAACTGGTACAGGAAAGACATTTGCCTATTTATTGCCTCTGCTCCAAGAACTTAAATTTTCGAAGGATGTACATCCCCGGATTTTGATAATGGTGCCTACTCGCGAGCTTGTTTTGCAGGGAGTGGACGAAATCAATAAGTTAGGGAAATACTCCAGTATTCGAGTGGAAGGTGTTTTTGGTGGCGCAAACATCAACAGACAAAAGGAAGCGGTTGCCAAGGGTGTGGATATTTTGGTGGCAACCCCCGGCAGACTTTACGATCTTGTGATAAGTAGGGCTGTACAATTTAAGGCCATAAAAAAAGTAGTTATTGATGAGGTGGATGTAATGCTGGATCTTGGTTTTAGGTTCCAGCTGACCAATATTCTTGATCTTGTGCCTAAAAAACGTCAGAATATCATGTTCTCGGCGACCATGACCGATGAGGTGGAAACCTTTATCCACGACTATTTTATTGCACCCAAGACGGTCTCGGTGGCGGTTAGTGGAACGCCTTTGGAGAATATTACCCAAACGGCGTATAGTGTGCCAAACTTTTATACCAAGGCAAACCTTCTATTACATCTATTAAGGGATGAGAAGGAGTATCGCAAGGTTCTTGTTTTTGTTCCGAACAAAAAAAGTGCAGATTTACTTTTTGAAATATTGGATGATTTCTTCGGAAAAGAGGTGGCAATTATCCATTCCAATAAAACCCAGAATTACCGAATTCGTTCCATCGAAAATTTCAATGCCGAAAAAACACGGATTTTGGTAACTACCGATATAATGGCGCGAGGATTGGATCTTGACCGGATTTCCCATGTTATAAATTTTGACACACCTGCATTCCCTGAAAATTATATGCATCGGATTGGACGAACGGGAAGGGCAGAACAAAAGGGCTCAAGTATTCTCCTTTATACCGAGGCAGAGGAAGGACGCAAAAAAGCTATTGAGTCCTTAATGGACCTCCAGATACAGCAATTGGAACTTCCCGAAGAAGTGGAAATTTCCAAAAATCTTACAGCCGAGGAAAGACCACAAGTGGTGGAGATCAATAATCCCACCAATGAAGAAGAAGCAGGGCCCGCTTTCCATGATAAGAAGGAAAAGAACAAAAAAGAAAACTTGGGAGGCTCCTATAAACGCACAATTAAATTGAAGTATAAAAAACCCAAAACCCGAGGTGATAAAAATTTCAATAAGCGTAAAAAGCGATAACGCTCAAATTTATTTTCCTTTTCATTTTTGGTCTTGGCTTAATTTAGGCTTCTTTGCCTTTTTTTCTTTTGATATCCCTTATAACAAAAACTTTATTCCGACTTACATATTCTCTTGAAATCGAAAGTTCCCAATCCCGTTTGGATTATTTTGGCATTTTTCTCCATCTACGTAATTTGGGGTTCCACTTATCTTTTAAATAAAATTGCTGTAGGGGAATTGGGTCCGTTTTTTTTGGCTTCGATTCGATTTACCACCGCAGGTTTGTTGATATTTTTTATTTCCAGAATAATGGGCATTAGCCTTAGGATTTCCAAAAAACAACTGATTAATTGTTTCGTTGTTGGCGTTTTGTTCCTCTCTTTTGGTAATGGTTTGATTGTTTGGTCTTTAAAATATGTGGACAGTGGATTTGCCGCCCTGGAAATTTCTGCCCAACCTCTGGTAGTTCTTTTATTGATGCGCATGTTACAGGGGAAACCCATCAAATTTATGTCTTTGATAGGAGTGGCGTTAGGGATAACAGGGATTGTTCTGTTAGTAAGTCAGAAGCAAATTGTGACTAAGGAAGGATCGGTAGTGGGAATGATCATGATCTTTTCCTGTATGCTAAGTTGGGCATACGGAAGTCTTTTTGTGGGGAGGGCAGATCTTCCCAAAAACTTTTTCGTCAACACCGGCTACCAAATGTTTACGGCCGGAATTACGCTAGCCTTCCTCAGCCTTGCATTTGGGGAAAGTTGGATTGCTCCCACCAACTGGAGTGAATCCGTACAATGGAGTATGCTTTTATTGATAACATTTGGTAGTATTGTGGCTTATACTTCATTCAATTTTCTGCTGAAAAATGTATCTCCGGACAAGGTAGCTACTTCCACTTATGTCAATCCAATTATCGCTTTATTTTTGGGATGGTATTTTCTTAATGAAGAAATAACTCTCCAATCCCTGATAGCTGCGGCCATATTGCTGACAGGAGTTTATTTTATAACCACCACTCGTGTGACTATAACAATACCAAGATTTTCAGGAAAGCTTAAAGGGAATTCACACGATTTGTAAATTGACTCCTGGTAATGCTGTCATTCTTTAAGACATATTATTAACATCGCCTTAACCGGGATTGGTAGGTAGCTCTTCTATCTTTATTCGATTTTTAACAACGATATATATTTTAGTATTTTAATATTATGACAAAAGACAATACAAAAGCCTATGGTGCAACAAGCGCTAAGGACGATTTAAAGCCAATGGAAATCCAGCGTCGTCAATTGGAAAAGGATGATGTTAAAATTGATATTGCTTTTTGCGGCGTGTGCCATAGTGATATCCATACCGTCCGAAATGAATGGGGAGGCTCCAAATATCCGGTGGTCCCCGGTCACGAGATTATTGGAAGGGTAGTGGAGGTTGGAGAAAACGTGGACAAATATAAAGTTGGCGACTTGGTAGGTGTAGGATGTTTGGTGGATTCCTGCCACGACTGCGACCAGTGCCATAACAACTTGGAGCAATTTTGCGAAAAAGGCGCAACTTTTACGTACAATAGTCTCGATAAACATCTAAAGGGCAGAAATACCTATGGTGGCTACTCTACGCAAATTGTAGTGGATAAGGAGTTTGTTCTACGAATTCCAGAAAATATTGATGCCGCCGCCGCTGCCCCCTTATTGTGTGCAGGAATAACCACATGGTCACCTTTGCGCCATTGGAATGTTAAACCTGGAGACAAAGTGGGTGTAATAGGTTTAGGTGGCCTTGGCCATATGGGCGTAAAATTTGCCAATGCTCTAGGCGCGAATGTGGTAATGATTACAACTTCGCCAAGTAAGGCAGAGGACGCTAAAAAGTTGGGCGCACATGAAGTTTTGATCAGCAAAGATGAGGAAGCAATGAAAATGCATAAAAATAGTTTTGATTTTATTCTTAACACCATTCCTGTGGGGCATAAAATGGATCCATATATATCCTTGTTGAAAAACGATGCCACCATGGTTTTGGTTGGTGCTATTGAACCGATGGATCCTTTTAATGGGGGAAGTTTAATCAGGGGCAGAAAGCGAATATCCGGATCTTTGATTGGCGGAATTAAGGAAACTCAGGAAATGTTGGATTTTTGTGGAGAGCATAACATAGTATCGGACATTGAGATGATTGATATGGACGAAATTAATGAGGCTTACGATAGAGTTGTAAAGGCTGATGTAAAATATCGTTTTGTCATCGATATGGCCTCCCTGAAAAATTGATTGTAAAATATATTTTTAATCAATAGCGTCCGATTAAAAACTATTGGAACCATGACAATTAAATACTGACTTTCAATTGATTGTGCGTCATTGTGAGCGCAGTCGGGAAGTCCTATAGGTAGGGTTAATTATTTAGGACGCCATTGATTTTTCATTCATAACCTTTCATATGTGATGGTTATCGCTGCTTATAAATAGTATTCTCAATAATTTTTTTAAATAAATAGGTAAATCATTATTGTTATTATTGAAAACAAATAAAAGCTATTTCAATCCAATGCTTCATCTTTTATTTGTCTCTGGGTTGGTATAAATGTTATTGAACTATGTAGCTTGCTCCTATAAGGACATCTTTTTAATTATCTTTAGAAATCCAACCAAATTTTTATGGCTGTAAAAGGAAAGAAAAGAAAGAAAACTACCGTCAAGATTGCGCCAAAAAAGGCAAAAAACCTTTCACCTGGAACCGTTGCCTATACTGGAAAGAAAAAATCCATGGTCACCGAAGTGGAGATCATAGATTATTCCAAGGAGGATTATACAAGACGTAAAACCCAGTCCGTTAAAGATGCTTTTCAATATGAAAATGCGGATCACGTTACTTGGATAAATGTAAACGGGTTAAGTAATACCGACGCTGTTGTGGAACTTGGCAATCATTTTGGGCTTCACCCACTAATTCAGGAAGATATAGTAAGTACTTATCAACGTCCAAAGATTGATGAATATGAAGATTATTTATTTATAGTCTTTAAAATGTTGCATTATGACGATAAGGAACATTTGTCCAAAGAGCATATAAGTATGGTTGTTGGGAAAGATTATGTTATCACATTTCAGGAATCGCCAGGAGATGTTTTTGATGATTTGCGCGAACGTTTGGAAAGTGGTCGTGGCAGGATTAGAAGCTCAGGCTCAGATTATTTGATGTTTGCCATTTTGGATGCTGTGGTGGACAATTATTTTACAGTGGTTGAATTTTTAAGCAATAAAATAGAGCTATTGGAAGACCGGTTGTTCGATGATCAGAACAGTGATCGTATTCCCCAGGAAATACAGGAGCTCAAAAAAGAAATCCTTAAAATACGCAAGGCGGTTCTTCCGTTGCGCGAAGTAATAAACCGACTGGAAAAGATTGAGAATCCTTTGGTGAACCCTAGCACGGCAAAATATATTAGGGATCTTTACGACCACATCATCCAAGTAAACGAAAGTGTTGAAATCTATAGGGATATGATTTGGGGACTTATGGATATGTACCTTACCACTTTGAGCAATAAGATGAATGAGGTAATGAAGGTTTTGACTATTATGGCCTCAATTTTTATTCCGCTCACTTTTTTATCGGGTATTTATGGGATGAATTTCGACAATATGCCAGAACTTCATACCAAGTATGGATATTATGTATTATTGGGTTTTATGTTCCTGGTGGTATGTGGAATGGTCTATTATTTCCGTAGAAAAAAGTGGCTTTAGATTTCTGTTTTTAAACTATTAATCAGCAATATTTTTGATATGAGTATTTCCATTCCCCAATCAACCTTTGAGTTTTTAACCGAATTGCGAGAGAACAATACTCGCGAATGGATGCAGAAAGAGAGGCCCAGATATTTGGAAATGGAGGAGACCTTAAAGCAATTTTATTCTCAGGTAAGGCAGGAATTGTCCAAATCAGACGAAATAGGGAATCTCAAAATTTTTCGGATCAATAGGGATATTCGTTTTAGTGCCAATAAAACCCCATATAATTCCCACAGGAGTATTAGTTTGAGCAGGGCAGGGCAGCAAAGGCGTGGAGGCTATTATTTTCGATTGGATCCTGGAAATACCTATATGGCGGGAGGATTTTTTGATCCCCATAAAGACGATTTGTTGCGCATTAGAAAAGAATTTGATCTTGATGCCAGCGAAATCAGAGCAATACTGGATGAGCCTAATTTTAAGATGGCCTTCGGCTCTTTTGTACAGACAAATGCTGTGAAATCGGCACCAAAAGGGTTTAATAAGGACAGCGAAAACATCGATTTAATAAAACTGAAAAGTTTTGTTGTGAAGCATTCTTTTAGCGATAAGGAAGTTATGGAGCCTGATTTCCATAAAAAGTTGGTTTCACATTTCGTGATGTTGCGCCCGTTTTTTGATTATATGAGCAATGTGCTTACTACCGATCTCAATGGCGTTTCCCTGCTTGCAGATTAGAAAACATTATGTATAAACCTCATTGTAAAAAGAGCAATCAACATTTTATACTGCACCCTGGTATTGAGGCTCCAATAATTGAATATTGCTTTTTAGGCGCTCTTTTACAATATCCATCATCCGTTTATTTAGGGCCGATGAATTTTGGATATAAGTTTCGAACTCGGTTAAAGTAAATTGACCAATGATTATTCCTTTTAAGGAATTTCGGAACTTCATGTCCTTCTGAATGGCATTTTCTATGTATTCCAGTCGTTTTTGAAGTGGCAAGTCATAAAAAACATTTTTGTGTTTTACCACATAGTTGCGGAAGGCAGCCAATAATAAATCATTTTGAAGTTTAACTACAGGTCGTAATGTTTGATTTTGAAATTTTTCATCTGTACACATCCCACTGGTTATTTGTGCCGAAGGAATGATAGGGCGAAGTTCCAACAGTCTGCTGTCTCTTGTTTCCATAATGGAGGTTTTTTTAAAGTTAGATATTATTAAAGTCTGTTGAAAATGTTTCCCAATAAGTTATAAACCTCTTTTCAACATGAAAGCTTGTTCCTATCTTTGAGGAGGACCATATTGAATTTAGTCCATAGCTTATTCTTTAAGTTTCATTTCACGCTTTCTTACTGCCTAAAATTTCTGTGCCATGATGAAAATATTATCTGTTGACCAAATTTATCAAGCCGATCAAATTACTTTGGAAAAACAAGAATTGAAGTCCACGGAACTGATGGAAAGAGCCGGTACTGCAATTTATAAATGGCTAACCCAACGATTAAAGAGTTCGCAAATACCCATACATATATTCTCAGGAATTGGGAATAATGGCGGGGATGGTCTGGTAGTAGCCAGGTTGTTGATAAAAGCAGGATACAATGTTAAAGTTTATATCGTCAACATCAGTGAAAAGCGCTCCAAGGATTTTCTGTACAATTATAGCTTGATTAAAGATGTGACAAAGGATTGGCCGCTATTAATGCACGATGAAGCGGATTTTCCCGATATCGATCCAGAAGATATTATTATAGATGCCATTTTTGGGATAGGACTCAACAGACCACCGAAAGGTTGGATAAAAAAACTAATTCAATATTTAAATAAAACAGATGCTTACATACTGTCCATTGATATACCCAGTGGATTATATGGTAATAAACCCTTGGATGATGCTGAGGCGGTGGTCCAGGCTATGGAAACATTGACTTTCCAAACTCCAAAACTCGCATTTTTTCTTCCCGAAACGGGAAAATTTATGGAAGGTTTTGAAGTATTGGATATTGGACAGGATGAGGAATATTTGGATCAAGTACAGCCATTGGCGGAAACAATCATGGCTATGGATGTATTAAATCTCTATAGACCGAGAAAACCATTTGGCTATAAAAATACCTATGGGCACGCATTGATTGTTGCCGGAAGTTATGGAAAGATTGGCGCTGCGGTATTGTCCACTACCGCTGCCTTTAGAATTGGCGCGGGCATGCTAACCACCTTTGTACCCAAATGTGGGTATGCTATTATGCAAACAGCACTCCCCGAAGCCATGGTTATAACTGATAAGGAAGAAAATTTTATCTCTGAAATTATTGCCGATTTTGAACCCTCGGCCATTGGTATAGGGATGGGGATAGGAAAAAATGAGGCTACCGTGAAGGCGGTTAAAAAACTGTTTCAAAATTCCAAATCCTCTCTTGTTATCGATGCCGACGCATTGAATATTATATCGGAGAATGAAGATGTTTTGCGGTTGCTTCCAAGGAAATCAATTCTCACTCCGCATCCGGGTGAATTGAAAAGATTGATCGGGGCGTGGAAAGATGACTATGAAAAATTGGAGATGACCAAAAGGTTTGCTTCCAAGCATGATGTTGTGGTTATAATTAAAGGTTCCTATACGATTACTGTTTATGAAAATCGTCTGTATGTAAACACCACTGGAAATCCTGGAATGGGAACGGCGGGAAGTGGGGATGTGCTAACGGGAGTTATCACAGGCTTAGTGAGCCAAGGATATGATGTTCTGTCTGCTTCCATTGTTGGCGTATATCTTCATGGAAGTGCAGGGGATATAGCAGCGCAACACTTGGGGTATGAGTCGATGTTATCTGGAGATATCGTTAAATATCTCGGTGAGGCTTACTTAGAATTGATTACGCCAACGGAAAACGCCTCTCCTGAAATTGATTTTATGTGAAGAAGAAAATAACGCAGGGGGACAAAGCTATCAGGTAATTATAAAAAGCAATTAAGCCTGAGCATTAAATTCTTTAAATCGGGATAATCAACCCTGCTTTATAAATTTCACAAGTTTTTATTCACGGTTTAACACTTTAAACGAAACTTGATTACTTTTGGTGAAAACAAAGCTTACATTTATCGCATGGTCAAAAATCTACTTATATTTATTCTTCTTGCTATTTCACCATCCTTGATTGCACAGGATATAATTCGGGTTGAGGTCTCTGGAAAAATTCATGTTCCTAAAGGTGAGGACGCCGAGGGAATTTCGGTTTATAATTTAAGTTCCAAAATGGGAACTGTTACTGATGAGGACGGTTCTTTTAAAATTGCGGTTGCGGAAAATGACCGGCTTGAAATATTTGCGCTTCAATATCAGAGCTTTAAAGTAGTAATTGACAAAGGCGTTATAGATCAAAAGAGAATCAGCATTTTTGTAAATCCAGCGGTTAATCAACTGGAGGAGGTGGTGGTGCGGCCATACGATCTTTCAGGAAATATTCGGGCGGATATAAAAAAAATTCCCACCTATGATGTTGGTAAAGATTGGAACCTGAGCTATAGTGCCATGGAATTCGATTACAATTTTACTAGGGACAAACAATCGGAAATCACGGGTAATGCTGCGGAAGAGGCACTTAATGAGCACCATCTTACCGATGGATTGAATTTTATCGCAATCTTAGGCGGTGTTGGCAAGATGCTTTTTCCCAACGATAAAAAGTTGACCAAGGACGAGCTCCAAAGAATGAACATTAAGCAGAGCAATAATATGCAACATCGATTCAGTCAGGAATTTATTCATGATAATTTTGATATTCCATGGGATAAGACATCGGATTTTATTTTTTATGCTCAGGAAAATGGATTGGAAAGCAATTTATTAAAGCCCGAGAATGAAATGTTGCTTATGGAATTCTTAATGGAAAAGAGTAAGGAGTACAGAATGAGGGAAAAGCAATAATGGTTTTTAATTTTGAGAGGGCCTTATGTTTACAAAAGGTCTTTGCTGTTTTTAATAGGCTTGGATTTTTTCGCAAAGCAAACATTTTTGAGCTTTTTAAGGCGATAAATTTTTCTTAACTCCTCAGCAATTAGTCAATTCGGCTCAGTATATTTGCAACATGATTTTTTCGGCGATATTTCTTTTTATTAGTGCAGTGGAAATAGGATTTATCCTGTTTATCGTGCTGTTGGTTTTTGGTGCGGATAAGGTGCCGGAAATTGCACGGGGATTGGGAAAAGCAATCCGTCAGGTCAAGGATGCTACCAACGATATCAAATCGGAAATTACGAAGGGTATAGAGCATCACGATATCGATATTGATATTACCAAGGATGTTCGAAAAGAAATAGATAAGGTAAAGGAAGATGTGGATGAAATAACGGGACCCGTTAAACGCAGGTTTTAAATGGTCCAAACCCTAAAACACTGGGATCGCGAAATCTTGATTTTCCTGAACAGTCTAGGGATCGAAAAATTTGACAGGTTTTGGATATTTGCAACCCAAATTGACACTTGGTATCCCTTATTCTTCTTATTTATAATTCTCATATTTTACTATTACCGTGGAAAAAAGGGAGGGACTGTAGTTTTTTTCTTACTCCTTACTGTGGGAATAACCATGGTTTTTAACGGTGCTGTCAAGGAATATGTCGCGCGCCTAAGGCCAAATAATGTTGAAGGTTTGAGCGAATTGATCCGCGTGTTGCAGCGACCGAATAACTACAGTTTTTTTTCGGGCCACGCATCTTCCAGTTTTTCGATTACCACTTTTGTCGTACTGTCTTTACGGCACTTTACCAAGTGGATATATTTTTCCTATCTATGGCCCATTATTTTTGTATTGAGCCGTATTTATGTTGGCGTGCACTATCCCAGTGATATTTTTGTAGGCGCTTTGGTGGGAGCATCCTTTGCCTTGATATTCCATGTTCTATGTCAGCGGGTGATAACCGGTAAATATTTTGTGGAAAAGCCATAGCTTCCCTTTTTATTTATTTTCCGACACTTCCTTTACTACAAAAAAACCATCGTTTCCCTGGCTTTGGTATAAGGGCATAAAAATGTATGCATCCCAGTCGCTGTAGATAGGTTCTCCATTTTGATGTGCTATTAATTCTCCTTTTTTGATTTTTTGAAAATTGGCGAAGTTGGGTTCCATCCTAAAATCATCGCTTTCCTCAATGCCGTGGCGGTATTCTATTTCAAAGGTTTTTCGGTCTTTCCTTTTTTCTTCCAACATTTTGGCAGTATATGGATAATGTTTTAGCCGGTTTAAATCTAGTTGGCAGGCATAATTGAGAGCTAGCCAGATCATTCCCTCATGGTTCAATTCCGATTTTTTGCTTTCGTGCTGGCCGCCTTCAAAAGTAAATCCGGTAATCCCAATTCTACTTTCATAATGATCGATACAGCCATTAACGATGTCTGAAAAACCTCTTATAATATAAGTAGGAAATTTGTGTGCCCAATCGTCATTATCATTTACCACTTGTACCGAAATGTAAGGTTCGCTAGCAGCCGAAGTGGTGTGACAGTCCAGAAAAAATCGTTTGGTGTGGTTCTCTTCCGAATAATTTTTGATAACATCAATAATTTCGAACATCTCTTGCTTTTCGTGCGTATTCTCTTTTCCGGAGGCTATATTTTCCACAGTCCAAGTCCTATTTAGGTCTTCGTCTATATAGCGCACATTTTTCAACAATGCTTCCTTGTTGCCCGTTATGCCTACTATTTTGCCCATGATATCCGGTTGCTCTTCATTTAGGATTTTAAATATCTTTTGTAGGGCGATAACTCCGCTGGGTTCATTTCCATGAACTCCGGCAGTTACAAAAAGCAAGGGTCCGGTTTGACCACTATCATATTCTCCAATTATGCGCGATATATTTTTCAAAGTCTTGGTTTTAATGTTCAACTTATGATTAATCCATGGTCGCCAAAACCCGGTTGCTCAGTTTGTTTTTATAATATTCCATGTACACCACCTTTCGTTCCAAGGCATCCACGATAGTATCGGTAAAATCCACCATACCTATACCTTTACAATGGTCGAGGCCCCCGGGACTGAGAACATTAATTTCTATCAACTTGTCATCCACTATGTCGAGCCCCACAAAGAACAATCCATCCCGGATAAGTTTGGGAGCAGTTAGTGAAACGATTTTTTCCATTTGGGGTGTGTACTTGGCTTTTTTGGCTTTTGCACCAAGGGAGAGGTTACTTCTGAATTCACTTTTATCCGAACTTACTCTACGGATGACAGCTTGTTCACCATTTTCTTCCAGAATTTTACCATTCATTAAAATTACGCGCACATCTCCCTTACTTACTTTGGGTAAAAATTCCTGTGCGATGATATATCCTTTAGCGGTTAATGTATCCACGATTTGGTTGATATTTTTCTTGTCTTCATCAATTAGATATACATCTTGCCCACCGCTTCCTTCCAAAGGTTTTAGAACCATTTTTTTACCGTTCTTCTCCCAGAATTCCATTAAGTCTTCCTTATTTCGGGTAATTAAACTATTGGGTTTTATTTCTGCAGGCAATTCCTCAAAATATAACTTATCAATAAAGGCGTGGCTCATAGCGAAAGCATCATTTAATACCAGTACGCCGGTTTGCTGTATCATCCGTGCGAAAGCAATTCCACTGTGCTCAGCCCAATGCCTGTCCGATGTTTCTTCGGTAGGATTATTTCGGAGGAATAGAATGTCCATATCCTTACTGGGAACTACTTTTTCCTTTAGGTTATCATCCTGCACTTGTGCCCAAAATTCCTCTACCTCCTCTGCTTTAATGCTGGGAGTAAGTTTTTTACATCTTAAACTGATGTCTTCATCCCGATGAAAAATAAAATCTCCAACGCTCATCACGTAAACTTCGTGGCCGCGCTCGTGTGCCTTTTTCAAAATAATTACCGTTGTACCACAGGTTTCGGTTTTAATGTCACTGATAACAAAACATATTTTCATATTCTTTCTTTTATTTTACAAAAGGATCCGGAAAGCCCAAAGCTCCATATACCTTAGTTGGGTTATTTATAGGGCAAAAATTTATACCATTTTTGAAAGCGGAATTCCCGCTCTTATATTTTTCATTCTTTCAACAAATCCTTTTTCCTGGAAATATCTGGGTTTTATGCGTGGAGGATATATCAATCCTCTTAAAGTTAGGTCTTTAATTATCGGAACATGTTTTAAGGCGAATTTTCCTGCCAACAAAAATTCGAGATCTCCACCGTCCATCAAATATTGACGCAATTGTACCAACCCTTTTAAGTAAATTATATCTTTTAAAAATCCACCTCCCTGAAACATTCGGGAGGTAATATTGAATGCAGGCTCCTTGGAAAATCCATATTCCTTATATAATTCCTGAAAAACCTCTTTAAAATCCGCGCCGTTCAATAGCGCTTCTCCGGCAATCACACGTCCTGCCAAAGTACGTAATCGATTAGCTGTTAGCCCACCCACCAAATATTCCGAAAGGACCGCTATTCCCTCCTGGAGGGCATCGTAATCCGCAAGTCCCTGTGACATTTGGCTCAAGGATTGCTGGCTACCATTATAATAGGTTAATGCGTGCGTCCCGATTTCATGCTGCAAAAGTGCCTGGGCTTCATTTGTGGTCATTGAATAATCTGCGGGTAAGTAAAGTTCCCCTTTGGAAACCATCATAACATTCACATCTTCCCGAATATGGATGCAACTTTTAAAATCTGGAGCTTGGCTTCTAAAAAAATCAAATTCCGCTTCGGCCATATTACCAAACATCTGGGCAGTAAGTAATTTGTGGTTTTCCTGCGCGCTGTCTTCAGAGATATTTTTAAGGATGTCCTGAGCCTCCTCAACAATATTTTTATCTAAGCCTTTATATAAACGCATACTGCTATAGAAGAAGTTTTTTGAACCCCTTTCCTTGAGCATAGTGAGTTGTTGTGAAATTTCCTCTCTTTTTTCATCAAACAGGAAGGAGAGAGCTGGATCATCTATTTCGTCAATACGCAGATTATAGAGTTTTCGTTTCAATAAATCTGGATCAACGGGAAGAAGGCGATAATGATAGGGGTTAAGTTCTTTAAAATCAGTTTTAAAAAAGCATTCTTTTATTGACTGAATATTTACGGGAGCAATTAAGAGAAGAAATTGATAGCAACTTTCAATTTCTGTCAGGCCTCGGTCAATTTTAAAAACTTCTTCGTGGATTTCACGTCTGCCCAATGCGGCAAAATTTTCAATTGTGGAAGAAGTTTGAACTCTGATAAATTCAAAGACCGCACGATGTATTGCGTGTGCAAACCCATCGCGGAACTTTCGGAAGTAAAGCGGATATACATTTCCTTCTGAGTTCCGAAATACGGGTGGCACTTCTACCCCAATGTAAGTTCCTCCGAAAGTTTTGATATCCTCTATGCTAAAAAAGGCTTCCTGACCCCGTTGTTGACGCGTATCAGTTTTTTCTATTGTGGCAGTGAGTTCCTGTCCACCATAGCGTTTGCTTTCCACTTTTGCGAGTTCTTGGCAAAGAACCTCGAGCGAAGTAGGAAGTTTATGGGAAGGACCCCGAATAATGAATTCTATGCCGCCTTGTATTCCCGTATAAATTTCCATCAATATAAAGGAACCAAAACGGGAACTCATTTTTTCGGTAAGCTGATTGAGAAATTCCTGAAAATACTTAAAGTTACTATCGCCCACAATAAGATATGATGCTCCTGTTTTTGCCAACCGCATAGTGGCATAATCATTGGGAATTTGCCGGTATATTATTAAAAATGGAACATCATGCTCCAGAAAAAGAAATCCATTATGGGGAAGTTGCTTTACGGTTTTTCCTCCCGGAAGCAGTTCGCCTATTAATTCTTCTTTTTCTGTTTCAGTATATTCTTTCATTGACTTTATTAAATAAAAAGTCAATATAGATATAACAGTTTTCGGAGAATGGAAGTTTTAAATTATTTTAACAGGGAATTGTAGGTTCATTATAATAGGTAGGTTGAATTTCTTTATAAAATTCTAAAATAGCGTAGGCGTGGAATCAATTATACGTTTTAACTTTAAATTCCGTATAAAATTTTAAGTCAGGAAATAACCCGCGAAATGGTAAGCCCATCACGGATTGGCAATATAACGGTTTCCAAATTTGGGTGCTCATTTAAAAGTTGGTTGTAAAGCAACAATGCTTTGGTATCATAATCATCTTCCTTTACGGCTTGCACAACCTTCCCGCTCCATAATACGTTGTCGCTTAAAATCACCGAGCCTTTTTTCAATTTGGGAAGGATCATTTCAAAATATTTGGGATAATTTCTTTTATCGGCATCTATAAAAACCAAATCAAAAGTGAGGTCGAGCTTTGGGATTATATCCATAGCATTTCCCAAATGTTGATGGATCTTTTTTCCGTAAGCAGAGGCATTAAAATATTTTCTTTGAAAATCAAAAAGTTCCTCGTTGATATCGATGGTATGTAGTTCTCCCGTTTCGTGCATACCTTCGGCCAGACAAAGGGCGGAATAACCGGTATAAGTTCCTATTTCCAAAATGGATTTGGGCTGTATCAATTTGGATAACATACTCAAAACCCTACCTTGCAAATGACCGCTGAGCATCCTCGGGGCAATCATTTTTTGCCAAGTTTCTCTATTGAGTTTTTTGAGTAATTCCGGTTCAGATTGGGAATGATGTTCGACGTAGTCGTTTATGCTATCTGAAAAAATATCCATTGCTTGGATTTTATTAGGTTGGGAAAAGTGACAGATTAATTGCCAATGTTAAGAGTGAACCATTGTGCCTTCTATTCTGTTCCTTAGTTTCATTTTTGCCTCTTCATTGTCACCGCAAAGCCATTGGATCACATTATCTTCCCACATTTCGTCTGCTTGTGTGGGTGAAATTACTTTTCGTTCTACTGCCAGATCCAATATTTTTCCCGGGTAGGAGGATTGGGGCGCGCTTTCCATCTCTCCCAAGGGGTAGGGATCATCCAAACCAACGAGTACTTGTTTGTATCCTTGATTGCGTATTAACAGATCGAGAGATCCCGTATCGTGTACTAGGGTGTCAAAAAAGATGTTTTTGTGGCCAACCGATTTACGTGGATGTGTTTTGCCTTCAAAAAGATCGGGACGGCCATCAAAACCTTGAATCCTTCGGCCCAAGTTGATCTGTGCCAATTGTCCACCATGGGCAAAGCAGGTTCGCATATTTGGATATTTATCCGGATAGCCATTAAGTGTAAGAAAGTGATACGCATCGGCACATTGCGCCAGCATCCAGATTAGATGAAAACGCCATGCGGTATTTTCTAATTTAATGAATTTTTCCCCATCGTAAGGATGTATCTCAACGGCAAGATTATATTTTGAAGCAAGTTCAAAAATGGGTTCGTTTTCTTCGTCAAAAATACAGCGCCATGTGCCAATTGTATCCATATAATGGGTTGGGAGGCATAATAACTGAAGACCTAGTTCCTCCACACAACGTTCGATTTCCCAGAGCGCACCGCGTACAAAACCAGGATGGACTACAAAGCCACAGGTAAATTTGGTAGGATGATCGTGCTGGATTTTGGCATTAAAATCGTTCTGGAATCGGAGGGCCTGTTTCATTTCCTCCACACGAAGGCCATTTCCATAAAGTTGCGAAAGATTCAACACCACGGCGTGGTCAATTTTAAACCGGTCCATCCAGTCCAATTTTTCCTTGAGGAAAAAGCTGGAATCCGTGACCGGCCGGCTCCAATCCTTTTGTAGCATAAACTTGCGTTCCGGGTCCACCCAAAAGATTTCCTTTTCGCGCATAAACTGGGGGATTTCCTCGGGATAGGGAAGAAGATGTGAGTGTCCGTTAATTCGAAGTTTACGTTTTGTGGTCATTTGAAAATAGCGGTTTAGGGATTAATAATAGAATAAATAAAAGTTACAAACTTTGGAACATAGACTTGAGAAAATACGGTAGATGTAAATTAAAGAGATTTGGTGCGTCCCCCATCAACGGGCAAGTTTATGCCATTGATATAGCTGGCCGCTTCGCTGGCTAAAAATGCAACGGCATTTGCAATTTCGCCTGGCTGTGCAAAACGTTTTGCGGGAACCTGGTTTTTCATTGCATTACTGGCTTCTTCTTCACTTTTGTTATTTCTTTTTGCGGCATTGCCTACAATATCCTCCAATCTGTCTGTAGCGGTGAAGCCCGGAAGTATATTATTGACGGTAATACCATATTGCCCCAATTCATTTGCTAAAGTTTTACTCCAACTTGCTACAGCCCCGCGAATAGTATTGCTTACGCCTAGATTGTCAATGGGTTGTTTTACCGAGGTGGAAATAATATTGATGATCCTTCCGTAATCCGCTTCTTTCATCCCTGGAACCAATGCCTGTGCCAGTAATTGATTACACACAACATGCATGGAAAAGGCTTTAATAAATTCCTCAGGGTCTGCAGAAAAGATGGGACCGCCCTTTGGCCCTCCTGTATTGTTTACCAAAATGTGGATTATTTTATCCGATACTGCTTTTTTTGCCTTTTCGCTCACTTGCTCAGGATTGGAAAAATCGGCAACAAAATAATTATGTTTTTGACCTTTATCGTGGGGCAGTTCAATTAGCGTTTCCTTCAATTTTTCCTCGTCCCGGGCAAATAGGGTAATAGTAGCACCTAATTTTGCCAATTGAATGGCAGAGGCTTTTCCTATTCCTGCAGTACTTCCGCAGACCAAAGCATTCTTATTGGTAAGATCTAAATTCATATATGGATATCAAAGATTAAAGTCAAATTGGATTGAAATTTTAAAACAGCAGGTTCAAAAAAAATAATATACAAAGTAAGGAAAAATAAGCCAAAGATGAGGGAAACGCGTATTTCTTTATCCAATCCCAGGAAATTTATTAAATAATAAAACTCGGGATTTTCCTTTGTTTTTATCAAACGGTTTATGATCCTTAAAAGCAGAACCCGCTATTTTTTTCTTAAATTCGTCAGTTGGATTTGTTTATACTCTGTAAAAGCAGAAGTGTAAAATAAAAGGACAATTTTTAAACATCTTTGCTGTTATCGGTTTTGATGTTCAAACTATTATTTAAAAATGGTTTCCAATTTTGAATTGCTTCGATATCCATTGATCTCAAGGATATGGAGCTAATTCTAATTGATAAAAACCTTTATAAAATATTTGAAATTGGTATAATTTATAATACGATGAAAACACTATACTTGGTAAGACACGCAAAATCCTCCTGGGAATCTGATCTGGAAGATCATAAACGTCCCATTAAAAAGCGGGGAAAAGCAGATTGTCTTTTGGTTTCAGATAAAGTAGCGGCGGAATTGGCTGCCCCGCAAAAAATAATCAGTAGCGATGCTACCCGTGCCTTACTTACCGCTCAGTTTTTTAAAGAAGCATGGAGTATAGAGGATGTTGACTTTAGGACCGATCACGAACTATATGATTTTGATGGACAGCAGGTGATGCGCATAATAAAATCATTGGATAATTCTTGGGACCGAATTATGATAGTGGGCCACAATCATGCTTTTACATTTATTGTAAACATGCTCGGGGATAGCTATATTGAAAATGTTCCAACCTGTGGGTTCGTGATGTTGGAATTTGAAGAAGAAAATTGGAATGATATCAGCACAGGACATACCGTAAAAACAATTTTCCCAAAGGAATTGAGAAAATGACAGAAAAAACAGTTATCCGTAATACAAATTTACGGAACGAATATATTAACCGTGAGTTGAGCTGGTTGCAGTTTAATGCGCGGGTACTTCAGGAAGCCAATGACAAAAAAATTCCGTTGTTGGAACGATTGCGCTTTCTTGGTATCTTCTCCAATAATCTGGATGAGTTTTTTAAGGTGCGTTATGCCACCATTAGAAGGATTGAGGAAGCGGGAAAAACGGGTCGGAGTTTTTTGGGGGGTTTTTCTGCCAAGGAACTTTTGGCCGAAATCACCCATACGGTTATTGGGCAACAGTCCCATAGTCTTAAGATATTGAGTGATATTCACCGGGAGCTTAGGAAAGAGAATATTTTTATAATCAATGAAACTGAAATTACCCGCAAGCAGAGTGCATTCATTTTAGATTACTTTGTTAGGACAGTAAGCCCGGCCATGATGACTATTATGATAGGCGAGTTGGATGAATTTCCCGATCTGCGTGATAGTGCCGCCTATCTAGCCATAAGAATGGTGATGAGCAAAGAGGATGACACTTTTGAACAAAAATATAATTATGCCCTCATCGAAATACCACGTACTATCGATAGGTTTGTGGTACTGCCACAGGAAGGGGAAAAACAATATGTGATTATTCTGGACGATTTAATACGTCATTGTCTACATAACATATTCAGTATTTTCAATTATGAATCCATTTCGGCCCACATGATCAAGATTACTCGAGATGCCGAACTGGATATAGATAGCGATTTAAGCAGAAGTTTTATAGAAAAAATTTCAAAAAGTGTAAAAAAACGGAGTATTGGTGATCCAGTCCGTTTTGTATATGATAAAAATATCGATGCCGGAACACTGCAGTTTTTATTGGCAAAAATGGGTATTGACAAAACAGATAGTATTATTCCTGGCGGCAGATATCACAATAGACGGGATTATATGAATTTTCCGCGACTTGGGCGTCCGGATCTGCAATATGAACCCAAGGAACCTTTGCCTATACCTGGATTGAGCATGCAAGGAAGATTGTTCGACAGGATTAAGGAAAAGGATTATTTGTTGCATGCACCCTATCAAACATTTATGTATGTGGTAAAATTCCTGCGCGAAGCGGCTTTGGATCCCAAAGTAAAATCCATTAAAATAACCATATATCGTTTGGCCGAAGTATCAAACATAGCCAGTTCCTTGATCAATGCAAAAAAAAACGGAAAAGATGTTACCGTTCAAATAGAACTGCAAGCGCGTTTTGATGAGGAAGCGAATATAAAATATGCCGAATTGTTGCAGAGCGAAAATGTGCGATTGATTTTTGGGGTAAAGGGGTTAAAGGTCCACTGCAAAATGATATTGGTAGAACGCTTGGAAAATAAAAAAATAGCGAGGTACGGGGTTATAAGCACTGGAAACTTTAATGAATCCACCGCCAGACTTTATACTGATTACACGCTTTTTACTGCCGATGAAAGAATCTGTAAGGAAATGAACAAAGTGTTTGATTTCTTTGAGGTGAATTATCAGGTAAAGCAATACCGACACTTAATTGTTTCGCCCCATTATACACGGAATGCAATTTCCCATTTGATAGACACCGAGATCAAAAATAAAAAAGCGGGATTGCCAAGCGGCATTAAGCTAAAGATGAACAGTCTATCGGATTATAAAATGATCGACAAGCTTTATGATGCAAGTAGGGCAGGGGTTAAAATAAAATTGATTGTCCGCGGCATCTGTAGTCTTATTCCCGGGGTAAAAGGCATGAGCGAAAATATTCAGGCCATCAGCATCGTGGGAAAATACTTGGAGCATCCCAGATTGTTTATTTTTGAAAATGCTGGAAATCCAAAGGTATATATTTCGTCTGCGGATTTTATGGGAAGAAACTTGGATAACCGCGTAGAGATTACCTGTCCTATTTATGATGAGGACATTAAAGCGGATCTAATTGAGAACTTTGAGATTGGCTGGCGGGATAATGTGAAAGCGAGGGTGTTCAGTGCCAAAAATGACAATGCTTATCGTAAAAACAATAAGCCACCGGTGCGGTCCCAATTTATTATGTACGACTATTATTTAAATAAACTTGAAGTAAACTGATTTGTTGAACATTGAAAAATACGGCGCGATAGATATTGGCAGCAATGCCATTCGCTTATTGATTGTAACAGTAGTAGAGCAGAAAGGAAAAGATACCCTTTTCAAAAAGACCTCCTTGGTGCGTGTGCCTATCCGGCTGGGAGCAGAGGTTTTCCTGAATGGAACAATTTCTGAACCCAGTGCGAATCGAATGTTGGATGCCATGATAGCGTTCAAATTATTGATGAGGACTTATGGAATTACGCGATTTAGGGCCTGTGCAACTTCGGCAATGCGCGAGGCAAGCAACGGAGAATTAATTGCAAACAAAATTAGAAAGGAAAGTGGGATTTCCATAAATATCATTGATGGAAAAGATGAGGCCGCAATTATTGCTTCCACGGATTTAAAGACATTGATAGCAGATGACAAAGTTTTTCTTTATGTGGATGTAGGCGGTGGAAGTACTGAAATCACCCTTTTTGCCAATGGTGAGAATATGATTTCCAGAAGTTTTAAAGTGGGGACCGTCCGTTTGATCGAGGGATTGGTAGAGGATGAAACGTGGACCGAAATGGAACACTGGATAAAAGATGAAACTCGTGCTTTTGACAAAATAGCCATGATTGGAAGTGGGGGTAACATCAATACCATCTTTAAAAAGAGTGGCAAAAAAATGGGTACCCCGCTCAGCTATTCCTATCTCTCGGCCTATTATAAAAAACTGAAATCCTTATCCTTTGAGGAACGCATTACGGAACTGGATATGAATCCCGATAGAGCCGATGTAGTAGTTCCTGCCACCCGGATTTATCTTTCCGCAATGAAATGGAGCGGGTCCAAAAAAGTGTTTGTCCCAAAAATTGGACTCAGTGATGGAATAATTAAAAGTCTTTATAATGAGAAAATCGCTTCCGAAATGGAAGTTTCCTAAATAATTAATAACTATGGAGGATTAATGATGAATGATAAATGATGAATGATGAATGATGAATTTAAAATTATTAGACAAGGGACTTTAAACGTTCGCAGAGTATAGTTATCACCGCTTCGTTCTTGTAAATTTCATGACCTCCTTCTGATATTATTTCGGGTTTAAGACCATTTTTTTTGAACCAGGAATTGGGTGGATTGTAAGGATCTTTTTCGCCATAAAAAAGGTGTATGGTGCAATTGGGTTTTTCTGTTTCATAGCGCAGTCTAGTAGCCGAAACAATGAAAAGTCTTTTCACATCCAGGCCCCCCAATGCCGCTTTCCAGGCAATGGTACCGCCAATACTGAAAGCGAGGATATCCACTTTCCCAGTTTCGAGAGTTTTTAATTTATCAACGGCCTGTGAAATTCCAAAATGTACAAATCGGGAATGAAGTTGGTCGGTGTTCAATTCTTGACATTCAATTCCGGCCAGCTTTGATGAGTCCAAGTAGGTAGTCCGGAAATAGGTATCAAGAGAAGATTTATATTGTTCTAACCAGTCAGCATTTTGAAAACCATACATATCCGAAATAATAAAAAGTTTTCGTTTCATTTAAATCACTATTGTCTGATTAATATTAGATAATCCCAAAAAGCTAGACCAATAATAACTTTCGAGGAGTTTTCTGAAATAAGTTCTTCTTTTTCAATTTGTTCAGGAACAAATCTGTGCTACAACAGGCGAAATGTTCAATAGAAGGAAACAAGTAAAATTCGGTTCATATTTTTTTCTAATGGCTGCGGATAACCATTTACTCAAAATTATTTTCTGCAGAAGAGAGGTCCAACAACGCCAATTTGTAATTAGTTGGATATTGGGAAATAGTTGAAGCAACCCTTACTTTTTGAACATAAAATATACAGCTCCAATTAAAAGGACAAAGGAAATTATGTGATTGACCCTAAAAGTTTCTGTTTTAAACACTAAAAGAGTAAAGCCTACAAAGACCACCAAAGTTATGACTTCCTGGATTACTTTCAGCTGTAGTAGGGTAAAGGGACCTCCGTTCCCGCTATAACCAATTCGGTTTGCCGGCACTTGAAAGGCGTACTCAAACAAAGCTATTCCCCAGCTAATAAGTATAATGGCCACAAGGCCCAATTTGTTAAACCATTTCCATTCGGCAAATTTTAAATGCCCATACCAGGCTAATGTCATAAAGGAATTGGAGATTACGAGAAGACAAATGGTGAGAATCCCTTTCATAATAATTGTGATTAAGAATTATTTATTACGAATTGAAATTAAAACTTTCCACTTTAGCCCATCGAATTTTCAGATCTTTTTTTTAGCATTTTTAGCTCTTCCCTATCAATCTGTGCTCCGATAAATGGAATTCTGGGAGCCAAAAAGTACCCGGTCAAACTTGCAAATAGGATAGGAATAAAATAGGTAAATCCTGTGAGTGTTGCCAGTAATATAGTAGTACTCATGGGAGTTCGGGTGACACAGGAATTTATGGCTGCCATACAACTTACAATGGTCAAGGGCAAACTAATGGATGGAAAAACCGTATGAATGAGAAGTCCTAAAGCAGTACCACAGAAAAAAAGTGGAATAATAAATCCCCCTCTCCATCCCGAGGTAACCGTTATTGCAATGGCGATAATTTTAAAAACCAGAACGGCAATCAAGAATTGTACGGTTCCATTGGCTTGCAAAAGGTCATTAATCTCAAAATGACTGAAATAACGGGTAAGTGGGATATAAAATGCGATAATTCCCAAGAGAATTCCACCAATAGTCGTTTTTATAAATATTGGGCTCTTCAGTTTTTCAAACAATCCCTTAAAGAATTTGGTGCAAAAGATAAATCCCCAACCCAGGACAGTGGCAATAATGGCAAAAAAAACGGCCCAACCGAAATCGAAAAAGGTGGTCATTTCATAAGCGGGTAAATCCCACATAGGTCCCCATCCCAATTGCACGATTACCGCGAACACGATGTAACTGAATCCGCTGGCGACCAAGGCTGGAATTATTGCCTGATAATATTCCACCGCATGTTTGTGGTGCAGAATTTCCAACGCAAAGAGGCTTCCTCCCAGCGGAGCGCCAAAAAGGGCGGTGAAACCCGAAGCCATACCCGCAATACTAAGGGAGCGCAGTTCTTCACCTTTTAAACGAAAGATTTTGCCCATCCAGCTACCTGTGGAGCCTGTAACTTGAACCAATGGGGATTCCGGTCCAAGACTTCCACCAGAAGCTACACAAATTAGTGAGGAAAGAATCATGGAAGGATTGTTCTTGGGATCCAATTTGCCCTTATTGAACCGTATGTTGTTTACTATTAACTGCATTTCACCGGGATCGCCAATAAAATAAATGATGAGTCCCGCCAAAAGTCCTCCAAGTGCCATTACGGGAATAACCAGCCATCCCTGATAAGCACCCAAAATTTCGGTGAGGAACATCAATATAATCCAGTAAAGTCCGGATATTATACCTCCTATCAATCCCAATACCGCCCAAAGAAAAAACATTCTGCTAAAGACAAAAGGATTGAAGCGGATTGGATAATCAAGGATATCGAGATATTTTACAAGTTTCCTTCTTTTTTTGAGTTTCATGTAAGGGCGTTTATCAATTTATTATCCGTGGATGGATTGGTGTTTTCCAAGATCTCTCATTACTTCCGCTTCAAATGTGAGCAATTCATGCCATTTTTTGTCCACTTCCCCTCTATCCCCATATTGCCTGGCAAAACCAAGAAACATTGTATAATGGTTGGCCTCACTTACCATCAGTTTTCTATAGAATTCCGCAAGTTCCTTATCTTCCAGTTCTTCGCTTAAAAGTCGGAAGCGTTCGCAACTGCGGGCCTCGATCAAAGCAGCATATAATAATCTATGAACTAGTTGGGTGGTCCTGCTTCCACCTTTGGGGAAAAACTGTACTATCTGCAACACATAATCATCTTTACGATCCCTGCCCAATAACCATCCTCGGTCCAATATCTTGTCGTGGACCATTTTAAAATGGCTCATTTCTTCCTTCACCAAGGCGATCATTTCCTGCACCAGTTCTGTATATTCTGGAAATCCAACAATAAGCGAAACGGCTGTGGAAGCTGCTTTTTGTTCACACCAAGCATGGTCCGAAAGGATATCCTCAATATTTTTTTCAACAATGTTTACCCATCGTGGATCGGTTGGGAGTTTTAGGCCAAGCATATAATTAAAGGTTTTACAATGGTCATTTAAAATTTGAAAGATTCTACCTCTGGCAAGGCTTAAAAAACTTTATGACAGAATTTTCTTTATATATCAAGATCAAATTCCTGTCGCAGTCTTTCAATAGAGGGGTTTTTCTCTTTTAACTTTTCATATTTTTCTCTGGGGGAATATGCATACCTCTTTTCGATTACTTCATTTACGGTAATTTCCAGATCAATTTCATGGTTCTGCAATTTTTCCCTTATATATTCCAGTAATTCATATTTTGCACGTTCCACTTCCGTTTTAATGGTATGGTTGGGATATTCCAAATGGATGATATTTCCTTTTAGCACCGGTTCTCCCATGGTTAAATGGGACATCAGGTTAAACTTACCTTCCTGTTCAACCAAATGCGCATATTCAAACCAAACTTTTTTCATCTCACCTTCTGAGAAATCCTCGGTGGGCAGAATTTCCTGTTTGGGTTGATTGGCCACAAGTTCTTCTTGTAATTCTTTCTTTTTTTGTATGCTCTTTAGGGAAAGTGCATTTATTTTTCTTGCATTCCTTTCGGCAAGAATCTGAGGTCGTTGGATAACGGTTTCGTTTTGTTTACCATAATAATCTTTAGGACTGTCTTTAATTGCTTCTTTCCCGTTATCCAAGGTTTTTGAATGGCCTTCATCCGCAGAGGATATAATTTGAGATATACCATTGGAAGCTTCCAGTGTTTCCTGGACCGATGCAGTCTTATTTTGATCAGTATAAGTTATAACGTGGCTACCAGCAGAAGTTATCTGTTGGTTTGTGTTTTGGGGATGGGAGTTGGGGTTATTTTCCCGTTTAAAGTAGGAGGGTGGAATTACGAATCTGCCGTCACTATTGGAATTTTTTTTTTCACCCTGAAAAGTCAAGGAAGCCAATTGCATTAAACAGAGTTCGACCAAAAGTCTTTGATTCTGGCTGAGCTTGTATTTTAAATCGCACGTATTTGCAATTTCGATACCGTCGATCAAAAATTGCTGAGTTGTTTTTTGGGACTGTTCAAAATACATGGTTTTAACCTGCTCCCCAACTTCCAATAGTTCTATAGTCTCAGTATTTTTACAGACAAGAAGGTCCCTGAAATGGGAGCCAAGGCCCATAACAAAATGATGGCCATCAAATCCTTTGGCAAGGATTTCATTATAGGTAAGCAATACTTTTGGAATGTTGTTTTCCAATAATAGATCAGTAATTTGAAAATACCAAGTATAATCCAGCACATTCAGATTTTCCGTAACAGCTTCACGGGTAAGATTTTTACCAGAGAAACTTACTACACGATCAAATATTGAAAGTGCGTCCCGTAAAGCGCCATCCGCTTTTTCGGCAATGATGTGTAAGGCGTCATCTTCAGCCTGAATACCTTCAGATTGAGCTACCTGTGCCAAGTGTTCCTTAATATCCCGAATTCCAATTCTTCTAAAATCAAAGATTTGGCAACGGGACAAAATAGTAGGGATAATCTTATGTTTTTCCGTGGTGGCCAATATGAAAATGGCGTGTTTTGGAGGTTCTTCGAGCGTTTTTAGAAACGCGTTAAAGGCCGCAGACGAAAGCATATGTACCTCGTCAATGATGTACACTTTATATTTTCCAACTTGCGGAGGAATGCGTACTTGCTCAATAAGATTCCGGATGTCATCAACGGAATTATTGGAAGCGGCATCGAGTTCAAAGATGTTGAAGGCAAAATCCTCATCCTCTTTTTCAGAACCATCCTCATTTATCTTTTTCGCCAGTATCCGGGCGCAGGTTGTTTTTCCCACCCCACGGGGACCCGTAAATAGAAGTGCTTGTGCAAGATGATGGTTTGCTATGGCATTTTCAAGAGTATTGGTAATAGCCTGTTGGCCCACCACGTCTTTAAAAACGGCGGGACGATACTTACGGGCTGATACTATGAATTGTTCCATATTTTCAATAAATCACTAATCAAAATCCATTTCGGAAGCAGAAATTTTTAATAAACGATTCGACGGCAAATATAGATATGAACAATGGGTTTAAAAAAATTAGCTGTTTGTATTTTCCCTTTTTTATCAACATTGGTATACATTTGCATAGCAGGCCGCCTTATCGCTGTCCCTAATTTTTGGGAGAGAGGAAAGTCCGGACACCATAGGGAAGCATAGCGGCTAACGGCCGTCGTCCTCCATAGCTTTGGCAAAGGAGGAAAGGACAAGTGCAACAGAAAGGATGTACAGGTAATGCTGTAGTGAAATCAGGTAAACTCTATGCGGTGAAATGTCATGTAAACCTGTGTTTGAGGGTTCCCGCCCGATACAGGAGGGTAGGCAGATAGAGCGTTTCGGCAACGGAACGTCTAGATAAATGATAAGGTGCCGAACCAGTTTCGGTAACAGAACCCGGCTTATAGGCCTGCTTTTTTTTGTCCTGGATTTTGGAATGCAATCGTTGTTATAATTTAATCTAAAGAGCATTTCCCTCTTCCTTGGAGAAAAAGCTGAATTTACTGCCTCCATATTTTCGTGCCTCGGAAAAATTGGGCAAAACTGAAAGATCATTTTCCTTGGAGTGTTCGATAATGAGCATTCCTTCTTCTTCCAAAAGAGATTTTTCAAAAACCAGGTTTATGATATTTTCAAAATCCGAAATGCCAATATCATAAGGTGGATCGGCAAAGATAATATCGTATTTGCCATTGGCGCGTCCCAGATAAACATCAACTTCAGACCTCACTGTTGTGATAGGGAATTCAAATTCCTCGGCTATTTTCTGAATGTATTGAATACACCCATGATTGGCATCAACAGATGTAATGGTAGGAGCTCCCCGTGAAGCAAATTCAAAGCTTATATTGCCCGTGCCCGCATAAAGGTCCAGCACGGTAATCTCATCAAAATAAATACGGGTTCTGAGAATGTTGAAAAGTGCTTCCTTTGCGAAATCCGTGGTAGGACGGACCGGTAGGTTTTTTGGAGCGGTTAGTCGCCGTCCTTTATGGGATCCCGAGATTATTCGCATAAGACAAGATTTTTTAAAATGAAATTTTGATGAATTTCTTTTTCACCTTCAATTATTATAGGACTATACTTGCTTGTAAACTCAATATTGCGGATATAGGTGTACGCCATTTTATAGAGCGTGTCCTCCTTACTAATGTCGCCACACAGGTACACAGGCAAACTTTCCGGATCCAACTTTAATTGTTCCATGGAGAAAAGTGTAAAGTAGATAAAATCTTCAGGAGTTCGGTAATTATATGTGTTGCAAAGCAATAATTTTCCATTGTTGATTACAATGCAGTCAAAGCTGTGTTGTTGGAAATGTAGGTACATTTTTGGAAGCGAAGACTTATCATTTCCTAATAATGTTTTTAATAGGACCGTTATGGAATGATAGTAGTTGAAGCTACCATATTTATCAAAAAAATAGTTGTTTATGTTCATAAACGGCACATATACTACCACAATCCCCAAATCTTCGAGAACGTCGTGTGCAACATAATCGTTCGCCAATATCTTTGAATTAAACTTAAGGTATTCACTGGCTTTGGATTCCTGGAACAGTATATGGGGAACAAGGGTGTAAACAGAAGTTGAATAAACCACGGAAACATCAGAAAATCCTTGGTTCAATGCCTTATTATCTAGGATAAAATTATCGATTTCAGCCAGCAGATCCTCCGGTGTTGTGCTGAAACCCAATTTTTTATCCTCAAAAAAAAGCGTTTTTTTCTTTAGGGAATCTGTTGCCAAAAAAGAAAGCCCGTTCAAGGAAACCTGAACGGACAGTCTTTTGGAATGTAAATCTACTATGTTTTTACTTGATTGCAGTGTCGTAAATTTTAGGCCAGTTTCCGGCGGTGTTTACTTCATCCATTGAGCCTACCTTAATGTATTCTCCATTTACACCATCTACGGATTGTACTTGTTTTTCCTGGATCAATAGATCCTTGTTTAGTCCGTGAAGCACAATATCCTTTGCTACTTTAGCCTCAAATACGGAGTAGGTAGCATCGTTTTTGGTTATTTTTCCCGCTTTTAGATCAAATTTAGCGTCAACACCTTCAATGGGAACATTCATCATTGTCTTATACCGAGTCGAATTTTTGAAAAGAGAATCTTTAACCGGAGTAAATCCCAAAGTATCTATTAATGACTTATCGATGAAATATCCTTCACTGATACCAAAAGCTTTGTTTTTCGCAACGTCTGCGTAGCTGGTATCCCTGCGTTGGGTAATTGCAAATTGAGCAGTTTCAATAAAGTGGATAAGGCTATCGAAACTTCCGGTAAATGAACCAGTGATTTCTTTGTGGGCGAGTTCCGCAGCTTGGATATCCTTTAAATTTTTGATTACTTTCGCATAGCGAACTTCTTTCACTTTGTTGAATTCCACCGGTCCCATTATAGAGGACCAAAGTTGCCAGCCCAAAAAGATGATAACAATCCAAAGAACAATTTGAATTACTAATTTCATTGTTTATTTTATTTTAATGTTGATTTTCTAAAAGGTGTATGGCAAATCTACAATTTTTTTTTGTTCGTAAAAGTTTATTCCAAAAAAATGCTAACCGCCTATAAATGCGCATTGACCGTTGAAAATGATGAATGTATCTGAATTTTATTCCTATTTAAAAAATGATTTTCCCCACCAAACAACCCCTAAACAGGATATTGCGCTTCAACTGCTCTCCCAATTTGTGTTGAGCCCGAAAAAAAATGAGACCTTTTTGCTCAAGGGTTACGCCGGAACCGGAAAGACTACCATTATTGGAGCCTTGGTAAAAAATCTGTCCAAGGTCAAAATGAGATCGGTGCAACTGGCGCCAACCGGTCGTGCCGCCAAAGTGATCAGTTATTATTCCAAAAGCCAAGCCTTTACAATTCATAAAAAAATTTATTTTCCAAAGAATGAAAAGGGATCTGTGTCCTTTTCTCTTCAAAAAAACAAACATCGGGATACCATATTTATAGTGGATGAAGCATCAATGATCCCGGATGTTAACCAAGATGCCAAACTTTTTGAAACCGGTTCCCTTCTTGACGATTTAATGCAATACGTTTATAGTGGCCATAATTGCAAACTATTATTGATAGGCGATACAGCCCAGTTGCCACCAGTGCATCTCTCCATAAGTCCAGCTCTGGATATTAAAACCTTGGAGAACCAATACAGTCAGGAAGTGGTTCATATTGAGTTGGACGAAGTAGTTAGGCAGCAAAAGGATAGTGGTATTCTGGCAAATGCCACAAAGATTCGGGAACATTTGGACGATGATTTTTATGAGGATTTCAAGTTCTCCGGATTGTCGTTTCCGGATGTTGTAAGGCCTATAGATGGCCAGGAGATTATGGATGCCATAATGGATAGTTATTCCGCCAATGGAAATGAGGGAACGGTAGTAATTGTACGGTCCAATAAAAGAGCAAATCTTTATAACCAGAGTATTCGGGAACGAATTTTGTTCCAGGATTCCGAATTGTCCTCGGGAGATTATTTGATGGTTGTGAAGAACAATTATTTTTGGGTGGATAATACAAGCGAGGCAGGCTTTATTGCCAATGGTGATATTGTTGAGGTTTTGGAAATTTTTTCTTTTAAGGAATTCTACGGATTTCGCTTTGCAGAGGTAAGATTGCGTATGGTTGATTATCCCAATATGAAGCCCTTGGAGACGGTATTGCTACTGGACACGCTTACCTCCGAAAGTCCATCCCTTACCTACGATGAATCCAATAAACTTTATCAGGAAGTGATGAAGGATTACGCTTCGGAAAAATCCAAGTACAAAAAATTTCTTGCCGTTAAGCAAAATAAATATTTCAATGCCCTTCAGGTTAAGTACAGTTATGCCATTACCTGCCACAAATCGCAAGGGGGCCAATGGAATACTGTTTTTGTGGAACAGCCATATTTGCCAAATGGTGTGGATAAGGAATATTTGCGATGGTTATATACGGCAATTACGCGGGCCCAAGGAAAATTATATCTCATTGGTTTTAAACAGGAATTTTTCGAGGAATAATAGAATTACGTCCCATTTTTGAAACATTATTTCTATTGTTTTTCACCATTTAATTACTTCCATTTTTTTACCGCCAGCCTATATTTTGATTTTCCAAAAAGCAGTTGAAAAAGATTTGATGAGAACTTAATCTTCTTACTTTTGGGAATATTCTAAAAAAAGTATTTTGAAAATAATTGCAATGATCCCCGCCCGTTACGGTGCTTCTAGATTCCCAGGTAAACTTATGCAGGACCTTGGGGGTAAAACAGTAATTGTGAGAACTTATGAAGTTACTAAAGCCACCGGTCTTTTTGACGAGGTTTATGTAGTAACTGATAGCAACGTTATTTTCGAGGAAATAGCCCGTCACGGCGGAAAGGCAATTATGAGCCACAAACAGCACGACTGCGGGAGTGACCGTATAGCCGAGGCAGTCGAAAACATGGACGTGGATATTGTTGTGAACGTCCAAGGCGATGAACCTTTTACAAGTAGGGAAGGTCTGGAAAAAGTGCTTGCGGTTTTTGATGGACCAGATGCCGAAAAGATTGACCTAGCTTCTCTTATGACCGAAATTCATGATTGGAAAGAAATAAATGACCCAAACACGGTAAAGGTAATAGTTAACAAGGATAATTTTGCCCTCTACTTTTCCCGGTCGCCCATTCCGTACCCTCGCGACAAAAATGTAGATGTACAATATTATAAACATAAAGGGATTTACGCTTTTCGTAAGGAAGCAATTATGGATTTTTACCGATTGCCCATGCGCACTTTGGAAGCGGTGGAAAAAATTGAATGCATCCGTTATCTTGAATACGGAAAGAATATCAAAATGGCAGTTTCCAATACCGTGGGTGTAGAAATTGACACCCCAGAAGATTTGGCCCGCGCCAATAAACTTTTAAAAGAGACGGTGCCAAATCCCATCAACAATAAATTCAGAAATTTTCCAATGGTACCCAAAGTAGTTTTTGGGGAAGGCAGTTTTGATCAATTAAGCTCAATTTTAGCATCGCAGCGCAAAGAGAAATCTCCCTTCATTTTTCTGGTAGACGATGTTTTCGAAAAGAACGAGGATTTTCTGGATAGAATAAACCTGCGTTTTAACGACAAATTAATTTTTATTTCCGCCGAGGAAGAACCCAAAACTTCCCAGGTGGATAGTTTGGTACGGGATATTAAAGCGGAATTTTCGAATATTCCCTCAGGAATTATCGGTATCGGCGGCGGGACGGTTATGGACCTCGCCAAAGCCGTTTCCATAATGCTTATTAATCCCGGTAGTGCCGCAGATTATCAAGGGTGGGACCTTGTGAGTGAAAAAGCTGTTTATCATGTGGGTATTCCCACCATTTCTGGAACAGGTGCCGAAGTCTCCAGGACTACAGTGCTAACGGGCCCTGTGAGAAAACTGGGTATCAATAGCGATTTTACTCCTTTTGACCAAGTTATCCTCGATCCAGAGCTTACCCAGGGGGTTCCTAAAAACCAGTGGTTCTTTACGGGAATGGATTGTTTTATTCATTGTGTGGAATCTTTGAATGGTACTTTTTTAAATGCCTTCAGCCAGAGTTATGGTGAAAAGGCCTATGATCTATGTTTGGAAATATTTTTGGGGGATATGCTTCCTGAGGATGAGGCAAGGGCCAAATTGATGATGGCATCTTGGCATGGGGGTATGAGCATAGCATATTCGCAAGTAGGAGTGGCCCACGCGCTTAGTTATGGATTGGGTTATGTACTGGGCACCAAACACGGCGTAGGAAATTGTATAGCCTTTCAATATTTGGATGAGTTTTATCCAAAGGATGTAGCCCTGTTCAGAGAAATGGTGCAAAAACATGAAATTGAAATTCCACAAAATGTGTGCAAAAATCTTTCAGATGAACAAATGGGCGTTATGATTAATGTAGCAATGGGAATGGTCCCGTTATGGGAAAATGCCCTGGGAACAGATTGGGAGAAAATAATAACCACAGATAAGTTAAAGGAACTTTATAAAAAAATGTAATAAAACCGTGGTCTTCCACTATGGGAATAACCAAATTCATTTTTTTCAAATTAATGGGGTGGCGTATCGAGGGCAACTTTGATAGTGACGTAAAGAAGGCGGTTGTGATTGTGGTGCCGCATACCAGTTGGCACGACTTTTATATCGGTGCCTTTACCCGCAAAATTCTTGGGGTTGAAATAAATTATATTGCAAAAGCCGAGCTTTTTAAATGGCCTTTGGGAGCTTATTTGAGATGGATGGGCGGCGTTCCTTTGGATAGAACTCCCGGGCAGAAAAAGGTGGATGCCATTGCCGATATCTTTCAGGATAAAGATGAATTTAGACTGGCACTTGCTCCCGAGGGTACCCGTCAAAAAGTGGTGGAATGGAAAACCGGATATTATTATATTGCCTTGGCTGCGAAAGTGCCAATTATTCGTGTGGCCTTTGATTATCCCAACAAAACCGTCAGGATTGCCCCACCTTTTTATCCCAGTGGCGATATTATGAAAGATACCCCTGTTTTACGATCCTTTTTTGAAGGAGTAATTGGAAAAAAGAAGGAATTTTCTTAAAGGTAATTCAGTGACAAAAAGAATTTTTTAAATACTGTTTCATTTTTCAGAAAAGAAAAGTTTAAGTCTGATAAAATGTAAAAAGAAACGCGAACTGATTTAAAGCAGCTCGCGTTTTGTGTTTTTGATTATAAAGGAGGAACGGGAATTATTTTTTCTCTTCCTCCTTATTTTTAATAGTAATTCCCATTTCAGAAATTATGGAAAGGGTAAGGTCATAATCCGGATTTAAAAAAACAAGATCTGCATTCGTTTGGAAAACTTGCGTATAGTTCCCGGCTTGAGCCACTTTTTCAAGAGCATTGCCTATTTTGGTATAAAGTGGTTTTAGAAATTCCTGTTGTTTGATGTCCATCAATTTTGCACCATTTTGTTGGTACTTTTGGATGTCTGTTTCCAAGTTGATGAGCTCTCCCTGCTTTTCTTTTTTCTGGGCAATGGTAAATTCTGATTCTCCAGCCTTATAAGCTTCAGCTAAACTTTTGTATTGCTCAATTTTTTTGTTCAGCTCTAAGTCCATTTGTGCGCCGTAAGCTTCCAACTGCTCCTGAACATTTGTCATCTCAGGCATATTGGCAAGAATGTAATCTACATCCACAGTTCCAACTTTTCCTTGGGCAAATGAGGAAATACCAATTAAAAATATAGCAATCTTAAGGAATTTCATAAGTATGTCTTTAAAAAATTAAGTGGGCAAAGGTAATACAAAAATTGAAATCGTTTTTTTTATGTCTCTGACACGCTATCCAAAAAATTTCCAATTACAGCAAATCTGTAGAAACCTAAATTGTAAGATGATTTTAAGATTCGTTGTAAAACTGACCCCTGTTCGGTTTTAGAATTGCCCGAAGACTGTCCATCATTTCTTTGTCCACTACCATATAGGCAATATGATGGCTTTGTGCCAGTTGTTCCACACCTAGCAAAATATTTTTTAGATTTTTTGCTTCCACGAACTCACCCAAGTGTTTAATATGGTGTTCAGCGGTCGGTTTTCCATTTATACCGTGGAAATCCCAGATAAATTTAATTCTGTCGGACATATGTGAGGTATTTAATAAGTAATAAGGTCCATCAGGAAAAGCTTCCTCTATTTTTGCGAGGTGCAAAGTTCGTCATTTGCGGGTAAGTAAATACTCTAATTGTAAAAAAGTGCGGGCCTAAAGATTTATAAAATTTAGGCACAATCAATTTATATTATATTCGTTTTGTTTTTCGATCAGCCGTTACGTAGCTTTTGCTATTTTTGCCACTTTGTGCGCCAAGCCTATATTTCGCGCTTTTGAATTTTTAAAATAATTATTTTAGTAAAAAATGAAAAAAATTCTTACCGTATTGTCAATGGTGCTTATGGTCAGCACCGCCGCTCTTTCCCAAAACAAGAAAGATATATTGCTTACTATTGACGGCCAATCCGTTTATGCCAACGAATTTGAAAGAGTCTATAAAAAGAATCTGGATTTGGTTCAGGATGAGTCACAAAAGGATATTGATGGCTATCTTCAACTGTTTATCGATTACAAATTAAAGATTGCCGAAGCAAAAGCACAAAAATTGGATCAGGATGAGGCGTATAAAAGCGAATTGGCAAAGTACCGCGATCAACTATCCAGAAATTATTTATTTGAAGATAAATTCACCGAAGATCTTGCAAAAGAAGCCTATGATAGAGGTCAGGAAGAAATAGATGCGTCCCATATCCTTGTCACTGTAGGGTACGAAGCTACGCCTCAGGATACTTTGGCCGCTTATAACAAAATTAAATCCATTCACGATAAAGCGGTAAAAGGCGGTGATTTTGAGCAATTGGCAAAACAATATTCCCAGGAGCCCAATGCAAAAAATAGCGGTGGCCATTTAGGATATTTCACGGTATTCAATATGGTATATCCATTTGAGACTGCTGCTTATAATACTAAGGTAGGAGATGTTTCAAATATTGTTAGAACCAGTTTTGGTTACCATATCATTAAGGTAAATGATCGACGAGCACGGCTTCCAAAGATTGCGGTATCGCACATTATGATTTCGGACAAAAAAGGGTCCAAGACCTTTAACCCCGAAGAGCGTATCAATGAAATTGCGACTATGTTAAAACAAGGGCAATCTTTTGAAAGTCTTGCCAAAGAATATTCCGACGATAAAAATTCAGCTGTAAACGGCGGAAAACTTAAGCCCTTCACAAAAGGCGAGCTTCGTGCTCCCGAGTTTGAAGATGCCGCCTATCAACTGAAAACCATAGGTGAAATAAGTAAGCCGGTAAAAACCGATTTTGGTTGGCACATTATCCGCTTGGACGAAGTGGTTCCAAATCCAACTTTTGAGGACCAAAGGCTTTCCTTGGAAAAAAAGGTGGGCCAAGGGGAGCGCGGCAAAGTTGTAGTGCACGCAATAAACAGTAAGATCAAGCAAAAATATGGTTTTAAAGGAAATCCTGATTACCTGGAATTTTTTAAAACGTATGTAGGGGATTCGGTTTTGGACAGAAAATGGAAAATGGAGCCAATCTCTGCAACCCAGGACAAAACAATTTTCACTATTGGCAAAACCTCTTTCAAATATTCCGATTTTGCTAAATTTATCGAGGACCGCCAGCGCACTTCTATGCCGTACAAAGAAAAAGATGCGCTCCTAAAAGCCTTTTATGACGAATTTGAGACTGAAAAACTAAAGGATTATTTTAGGGATGAACTGGAAAACGAAAATGAAGCCTATGCCGCCATTTTAGGCGAGTATCGTGAAGGACTTCTGATTTTTGACGTAATGGAAAAGAATATCTGGCAGGCCGCAAAAAATGACACTATTGGGCTTGGGAAATTCTATGAAAAGACAAAAGATAATTATCAGTGGAAGCAACGGGTAGATGCCGATATTTTTTCTGCAACTTCGCAAGCAAACGCTCAGCGTATTCAAAAGATGTTAAAAGATGGAATGGACGCCGAGGCGGTAAAAACCGAACTAAATCCCGATGGCACTGTAAATGTTCTTGTAACTTCAGGAACCTTTGAAATTGGAAGCCAGGATTTGCCTGCCAACCTTGAGATTAAGAAAGGCGTTTCCGAAATATATCCAAGTAATGATTCATTTACTGTAGTTTATGTAAAAAATGTCCTTCCTGCTGGAGTAAAGGACTTAGAAGAGGTAAAAGGTAAAGTTATCAGTAACTATCAAAATGAATTGGAAACGCGATGGATGGAAGAGCTTCACTCTAAATACAAAGTGGACGTTAACAATAAGGTTTTCAAAAAACTAAAAAAACGCCTTAAGTGAGATTGATTGGGTTAGGCATACTGGCAAGTTTTTTATTGATTTCCTGCGGATATTTTAAACAAGATCCTCAAGAAGCCGTAGTTGCCCGTGTGAATGATGAATATCTATACGTCTCGGATATTCAAAAGTTGATTCCGGAAAATACCTCGTCAGAGGATAGCACTTTGATCGTCAACAATTATATCAATCGCTGGGCAACCCAAAAACTGTTGATAGGCCAAGCCGAAATTAATCTAAGTGAAGAGCAGTTATCCCGATTTGCCCGGTTGGTTGAGGAATATAAAAACGACCTGCTCACCGATGCCTATAAAAATGTAATTGTAGGCCAACAGTTGGACAGTATGGTTTCCGAATCAGAACTTACAGCCTATTATGAAGAAATAAAGGAAAACTTTAAATTGAACGAAGTGCTCCTCAAGATGCGATTTGTTCAATTGCCTACAGGTTATGAAGGTCTATCGGATATCAAGGAGAAATTTACCCGGTTTAACAAGAAGGACAAGGCCATACTTCAGAATGAAAAATACCGATTTGTTTCCTCCAATCTAAACGATTCGGTATGGATTAAAAAAGAGGTTCTTACGGATGCGCTTCCCGTGCTAAAGTTCGGGAATGAGGGAGTGTTAAAAAAATCAAATTTCACCCAATTGCAAGATTCATTAGGAGTATATTTGGTGAAAATTGAGGATGTCCTCAACCCAAACGATGTCGCACCCTTTTCATATATAGAGCCTACCTTAAAGAACATTATCCTCAACAAAAGAAAATTGGAGCTCATCCGCAAACTCGAAACGGATATAACCAGAGATGCGACTGCACAGAATAAATTCGAAATCTACACAAATGAATAAACTATTTTTATTGGTATTTCTTTTCACCTGTATATTGCAGGCACAAAATGTATTGGTTCCTGATAGTACGGGAGTGGTAAAGAGTACAGATTCCCTAATCGTAAAAAACGAAGTTGTTAAGGACTCAATCATGCCATTTAAGCGGTATAAAGCCGAAGGCATAAGCGCCGTGGTAGGGGAATATATCATTTTGGATTCCGATATTGATAAAGGATATCTGGAAATGCAATCCCAAGGAATTTCTATTGAAGGCGTTACCCGTTGCCAACTTTTAGGAAAGTTGATGGAGGATAAATTATATGCACATCAAGCCAAACAGGACAGTTTGGTGGTTGCCGATGCCGAAATAAACAGCAGGACAGATCAACAACTTCAATATATGGCAAGTGAGCTGGGTAGTGAGGAAAAGGTTGCCAAGTATTACAGAAAGGATAACATAGCCGATTTAAGGAAAGAACTTTTTGAGGCCAATAAAATAAATGCCCTGGCCACCTTAATGCAACAAAAGGTAATAGACAAGGTAGAAATTACCCCGGAAGAAGTGCGCAGTTTCTTCTTTTCCATCCCAGAGGAGGATCGGCCAATGTTTGGTGCCGAAATCGAAGTTTCCCAAATTGTGATCGAACCGGAAATTACTAAACAGGCTGTGGATGACGTGATAGCGCGTTTAAATGCAATCCGTGCAGACATTTTGGACAATGGCGCAAGTTTTTCGACCAAAGCAGTACTATACTCCAAGGATCCCGGATCGGCAAGTAAAGGAGGGCTTATAACAGGCATTAAGAGAGATTCACCTTTGGCCAAGGAATTTATGGACCAAACATTTTCATTGTTGGAAGGGGAGATCAGCGAACCATTCCAAACCGAATTTGGATGGCATATTATTTATGTCGAAAAAATCCGTGGTCAAGAAGTGGATGTAAGGCACATCCTTTTATTCCCGGAAGTTTCACAGGATGCCATTGATAAAGCACAGAAAAAAATCGAGGATATCCGCACCGAAATTACTTCGGGGGAAATATCATTTGCCGATGCCGCCCGAAAATACTCTGAGGACAAGGAGACCCGTAATAATGGAGGCCAGATAATCAATCCTCTTACGTTTGACACCAAATTTGACCTTACCAAAATGGATCCTGCCTTTGGCGCACAAGTGTACAATCTTAAGGAAGGTGAAGTTTCCAAAGTTCTTACCGATAGGGACCGGACCGGTAAAGGTTTATTAAAGATATTGACGGTAACCAAAAAATATGCAGAGCACAAGGCCGATTATGTTAAGGATTATGAGCGTATTAAGCAACTTGCACTTCGTGAAAAACAGATTAAAATAATCAACAAATGGCAGGATGATGTAATTGAAAAAACCTATGTCCACGTTAATAGTGATTATAAAGATTGTGATTTTTCTGCGAATTGGTTAAAACTTTAAACTCATTTAAAAACTATGTCGGACGTTACAGCGGTTTCGCAACTGGTATCTAAATACAGCGCACTTCGGTCGGAAATAAAAAAAGTAATTGTTGGTCAGGATGAGGTGGTCGAACAAGTATTGCTTGCCATTTTCTCTGGAGGACATGCACTGCTTATCGGAGTCCCCGGATTGGCAAAAACGCTATTGGTCAATACCGTTGCCCAAGCTTTAGGATTGGAATTTAAGAGAATTCAATTTACGCCCGATTTGATGCCAAGTGATATACTGGGTTCAGAGATTTTGGATAGAGATAGGGAATTCAAGTTTATCAAGGGGCCTATTTTCGCCAACATCATTCTTGCGGATGAGATTAATAGAACTCCTCCCAAAACACAAGCCGCACTTTTGGAAGCCATGCAGGAACGATCCGTTACCGTAGCTGGACATCACTACAAATTGGATCTTCCTTATTTTGTGCTTGCTACCCAAAACCCTATTGAGCAGGAAGGCACCTACCCATTACCCGAAGCACAATTGGACCGATTTATGTTCGCCATAAATTTGGAATATCCGAGTTTTGCCGAAGAGGTGGAAGTTGTAAAAATGACTACTGCCGATAGAAATGAGATAGTTAAACCCTTGTTTACGAGTGAGGAAATTATCCAATTCCAACAATTGATCCGACGTATCCCTATAGCCGATAATGTTGTGGAGTATGCCGTGTCCTTGGTTGCCAAGACCCGTCCTAACAGCTCAACCGCTACCGAAACCGTAAAGAATTACATCGATTGGGGAGCGGGTCCGCGGGCTTCCCAGAACCTCATTTTGGCGGCCAAAGCGAATGCTGCTTTGCGCGGTAAATTTTCTCCTGATATCGAAGATGTTCGCAAAGTGGCCATAGGAATTCTTCGTCATCGGATGATCAAAAACTACAAAGCAGACGCAGAGGGCTTAAGTATCGAGAAGATAATACAAGATCTTTTTTAACTAAACATCATTGTCCTTCGGTTTGCCGTTAAGCATGGCCCAGCTTTAACTATTCATTATTTTCTCTTCCAATTTGTGATATTCGTATTTTATACTACGGCATATTATGATATTTTCATAATTTACCCTAGGTATTCTTATTTATTGAATTTATCGCACCAAATCCTTCATTTCATTAAATACTTTTGAAACATATCTATTTTTTGTAATTTTGCATCTCTTGAAAATAAACTAAAAAAACTTACTTATGGCATTCGATATTGACATGATCAAAGAGGTTTATTCCCGTATGGCAGAACGCGTAGACAAAGCACGCGAACTGGTGGGCAGACCCTTGACTCTTTCTGAAAAAATTCTATATTCTCATTTGTGGGACGGAATCCCAACCCAAGCGTTTCAGCGTGGAAAGGATTATGTCGATTTTGCCCCTGACCGAATTGCATGTCAGGATGCCACAGCGCAGATGGCCCTGCTACAATTTATGCAAGCTGGTAAAAAATCGGTTGCCGTACCCACCACGGTCCATTGTGATCACTTGATCCAAGCTAAGCAGGGTGCAGTTCCCGATTTAATAAGAGCTAATGAATCAAGTAGTGAAGTATTTGATTTCCTGGAATCGGTATCAAACAAATATGGCATTGGCTTCTGGCGTCCGGGCGCGGGCATAATCCATCAAGTGGTCTTGGAGAATTACGCTTTTCCCGGAGGGATGATGATAGGAACCGATAGCCATACGGTTAATGCCGGTGGATTGGGAATGCTTGCCGTGGGTGTAGGAGGTGCAGATGCCGTAGATGTAATGGCCGGAATGGCATGGGAATTAAAATTCCCTAAATTAATTGGGGTAAAATTGACCGGTAAATTGAACGGATGGACCGCTTCCAAAGATGTTATTTTGAAAGTTGCCGATATCCTTACCGTTAAAGGTGGCACTGGCGCTATAGTCGAATATTTTGGACCAGGAGCTAAAAATCTTTCCTGTACCGGTAAAGGAACCATTTGTAATATGGGTGCCGAAATTGGGGCGACCACCTCAACTTTTGGATACGATGACTCCATGGAGCGCTTCCTTAGAGCCACCGATAGAAATGATATCGCCGACGAAGCAAATAAAATTCGCGAGTATCTAACGGGAGATTCAGAAGTATATGAAAATCCTGAAACCTATTTTGATCAAGTTATTGAAATAGATCTCGACACCCTTAAACCGCATTTAAACGGACCTTTCACTCCCGATTTGGCTACACCTGTAGGCGAGTTGGGCGAAAAAGCAAGGAACAATGAATGGCCCATTAAAGTAGATTGGGGATTAATAGGCTCTTGTACAAACTCATCCTATGAAGACTTAACCCGTGCAGCTTCTATTGCCCGCCAAGCAATCGATAAAAAACTTATGCCAAAAAGTGACTTGGGAATAAATCCTGGTTCGGAGCAAATCCGTTTTACCGCTGAACGCGACGGACTGCTAAAGGTGTTTGAGGATCTTGGAGCTACTATCTTTACCAATGCCTGCGGACCTTGTATTGGACAGTGGGACAGAAGCGATCGTAAAGGAGATGAGAAAAACACCATTGTGCATTCTTTCAACAGAAACTTTTCAAAACGTGCCGATGGAAACCCGAATACACATGCCTTTGTAGGTTCTCCCGAGATGGTGGCTGCAATTGCAATTTCCGGACGTTTGGACTTTGATCCTATGAACGATTATTTGATAAATGAAGATGGGGAGGAAGTGAAACTTGATGAACCAAGAGGAATCGAATTGCCGCCGGATGGGTTTGAAGTAGATGACAATGGTTATCTGGCTCCTGTGGAAGATGGTAGTTCTGTGGAGGTGAAGGTTTCGGAGAGCAGTGATAGATTACAATTGTTGAAGCCTTTTGAACCAATAAAGGATTCCGAACTTCAGGGTGTAAAACTCTTGATCAAAGCTTTCGGTAAATGTACTACGGACCATATTTCAATGGCAGGACCTTGGTTGCGTTACCGGGGACATTTGGACAACATTGCCAATAACACATTGATTGGTGCGGTGAATGCGTTCAACAAACAAACAAATTTTGTAAAAAACCAAATTACTGGCGAATATGGCGGTGTGCCAAATGTTCAAAGGGAATATAAAGCAAAAGGTATTAAAACAATAGTTGTAGGCGACCATAACTACGGAGAAGGTTCCTCGAGGGAACATGCCGCTATGCAGCCTCGTTTTCTAGGTGTTGCGGCTGTACTGGTTAAATCTTTTGCCAGAATCCACGAAACCAATTTGAAAAAACAAGGGATGTTGGGTCTAACTTTTGATAAGGAATCGGATTATGATTTAATTCAGGAAGATGATACCTTCAACTTTGTGGATATTGCGGACTTTGCGCCCAACGTTCCTTTAACACTTGAGCTAGTTCACAAGGATGGGAGCAAGGATACCATTAAAGTGAATCACACTTATAACGATGCTCAGATTAGATGGTACCGTGAGGGATCAGCTTTAAATTTGATAAAAAAGCAGAATGCATAATTCGGCAATAAGTTTAAATAAACCTCCCAAGTTCTTCTATGGGAGGTTTTTTTATTATGTCTATTGATGTTTATAGGTATCAGTAGATGATGGTTATCAAGAAAACAGTTCTCAAAAAAAAGGGACAAAATAGAATTTTAATCCCATTTTATCCCTTTTAAAATTTACTCGGAAATGCTTACTTGTTCATTCCAACCACTTCAAGTTCAAAGATAAGGTCTGAATTTGCCGGAATAACTCCTGGAATTCCTCTTCCTCCATAGGCAAGATGTGAAGGGATAAATAGGGTGGTTTTATCGCCAACTTTCATTTGTAACAATCCTTCACGGAAGCCTGGGATCAATTGCGCATTTTTGCTATAATCCATTGGAACGGGAATGTATTGTCCCGCTGCTTTTCTCATTTCGTCCACCATTTCATATTTCTCTGCATTGGCAAAAACATTGGAATCAAACATTTGGCCGTTGGTAAGATATCCAGCGTAATTCACAAGAATTTTATCACCTTCGGCCGGCTGTGGTCCTTCCCCTTTTTCATTAAAATATATTTTTAAACCAGAAGGAAGAGAATCTGCTTTTTTATTAAGCTCTGCAAATTCTTTTGCTTTACTTTCGGCAACTTTTTCAACGCGAGCCTCTTTTTCTTTTTTCTCTTTTTCTATCTTGCCCATTTCTTCGGTAAAATAGGGGACTTTAACCTTGCCTTTATTGATAATGTTTATCTTTTCTATCACTACTGGCTGAACAGGCTTATCACCAGGCTGCGTGGTTTCAACTTTGCCTATTTCATCCACAATGTCTTGGCCCTCTACTATTTTTCCGAAAATTGTATGGCGGCCATTTAGCCATGGGGTATCTTTTAATGTAATGAAAAACTGGCTTCCATTTGTGCCAGGTCCAGAATTGGCCATTGCCAAAAGGCCCTTTTCGTCAAATGTAATCGTATCTGAAACCTCATCAGGGAAAGCATATCCTGGGTTTCCCGTGCCATCTCCTTTTGGATCCCCGCCTTGAATCATAAAATCCTTGATGATCCGGTGAAAAGTCAGTCCGTCGTAAAAATGTTTGCCTTTATATATGGAATCCACCATACCATTAGTGCCTTGGGTAAGTGCCACGAAATTGGAAACCGTTAAGGGCGCAGTTTCATTATATAATTTCGCAACAAAAGTTCCTTTATTGGTGACAAATTCGGCGTAAACACCATCACCAAGATCTGGATATTTTTCTTGACAGGACGCAAAGGCAAGCGTAAGAAATAAAATTAGAAAAGATAGTTTTTTCATTGTTTTTCGTTTTTGGTTTTTCTTTTTATTGGAATATGAAATTTAATTTCTGTGAATAAATTTTTAAAATATAACTTTTCCGGATCAGTCTTTAATGGGTAAATGCTCAATGGAGCGCAATCTAACTGTACTCTGCACAGGGATATTGGTTCCTAATTTATTTTCGATGCCATAATAACCATAGGCTTTATAGGAGGGCAATAAAAACGTGACCACTTCGCCTTCTTTCATAAGTTTTAAACCTTCGCGCACTCCTGAAATAAGATCCTGATTGCTTTGGTCTATTTTATAATGCTGAAGGCCCAATTCCTCTTCACTTAAAATATTATTGCCGTTCAAGTCCTTGATATTATAGGAAAATTCAACGATATCTCCCACGGCTGGAGTTTGTGTTTGGGCAGTGTCCCTTACATTATAGTAATACCAAAAACCATTTTCGGAGGCCAGGTAATTTTTTAATGAATCTCTTGCGATAAGGGTTTCAATGTACTTTTTCTCCCCTTCATAAATTTCTTTATTGCGCTTTGCCGATTCCTTAATAAAGGTGCCGCTATGGCTTTGAATGGGGCGTCTTGCGTCTGGACCCTTGCAGGAAGCGATGAAAATGGTGATAAGGAAAATTAAAAATAACCTAGGAAGCATGCGTGAGCTCATTTTTATAGCGAGGTAATATACTAATAAATTCACTTATTGTTTTGTTAAGTGATTGTGAACTTTTGCCTCCGGCAGCATTGATATGACCTCCGCCATTATAATGGTTGCGCGCAAAATCATTCACCGAAAAATCGTCCTTGCTCCTAAGGGAGATCTTTATAATTTTCTCTTGTTTGCTTTCAATAAAAATAGCGGCAAAGATTATCCCCTTAACGGAAAGTGCATAATTTACAAAACCCTCCGTATCGCCCTTTTTAAAGTTATGGGCATCGAGTTCCTTCTGTGATAAAGTTATATATGCGGTATTTAGCTCAGGCAAAATCGTAAGATTTTTAAGAGCCACACCCAATAATCGCATACGGTCTGGAGAATTGGTGTCATACACGTTTTGATAGATATAGGCACTTTCGGCGCCGGCCTCAATTAGGCGGGCCACTATCCGGTGCGTGGCGGGCGTAGTGGATGAGAATCGGAAAGATCCAGTATCGGTCATAATTCCTGTATAGAGATTGACCGCAATATTTTTTGATAGTAATTGGGATTCCCCCAATGCCTCCATAAAATTGAAAACCATTTGTGAGGTGGAACTCATAGATACATCACTGTACATGGCCTCGGCATAATCTGCTGGCTGCTGATGATGATCTATCATAATAAATTTTGCTGAGGCATTTTCCAATGCGCCCTGCATCTCTCCCACGCGGTCAAGGCTATTGAAATCCAATGTAAATATTAAATCGGCATTTTCAATAAAATCCCTGCTTTTTTCTGTTTCCTTTTCAAAAATCACAATTTCTTCAACCCCAGGCATCCATTTAAGAAAGTCGGGAAAATCATTGGGCATTATCACTGTGGCATTGTGCCCCATACTTTGTAATAAAAATGAAAGGCCAAGACAGGAACCTACGGCATCTCCATCAGGATTTTTATGGCCTACAACCACGATCTTTCGGGACTTCGAAAGAAGTGTTTTTACAAGTTTCGTTGTGTTTTTATCCATAAGCTGGCGAAGATACGATAAAGGTGAGGATTGCTGAAAATTATTTCAATACGCTATATAATTTTTCCATCACGGTTGCCCGATTAATATTTGATGATGCCCTAAAAGCGGGACTAATAAAGACTTTCGAAGAGTCCTAAAAAAGGACTTTTTTTAAATTTGTCAAGGAACACATCGAGATATCAATATTTCTTCTTGCAATAAATTTTAGAAGCCAAATTTTCAAGGTTTTATGTCCTAGTCTTAACTTGTTCTAACTATGCAACGGACTTTTTCTTTCCTTGGATAAGGCTGTATTTCAATCTACCTCTCTCTGTATTTAAAACCTTGATTCAGGATTTTAAGGAACAAGTCTTATGTTTTACGTCTTTTAGCGCAGCTCGTAAATCTTAGTTGGACACGACTAATTTTAGATGTAAGCCTATTTTTTAAGTCGATGATTAAAAGGATTACTTCCGTATTACCTCTATAAAGTGTTGCATTTCATTTACAAATGGTTATTTTTGCCGAAATTTTATAAATATAATGAGAACAGACAGAACATTTACAATGTTGAAACCCGATGCGGTTGAAAAAGGACACATCGGCGCAATACTTGAAAAAATTAATGCTTCAGGATTTAGAATTGTGGCTTTAAAACTTACCCATATGACTACTGCCGATGCAAAGGAATTTTATTCGGTGCATAGTGAACGTCCATTTTATGGGGAATTGGTGGAATATATGACCCGCGGTCCTATTGTTGCAGCAGTTCTTGAAAAGGATAATGCAGTGGAAGATTTCCGTACTTTGATAGGCGCCACCAATCCAGCTGATGCTGCCGAGGGTACTATCCGAAAATTATATGCAGCTTCCATAGGTGAAAATGCAGTTCATGGAAGCGATAGCAATGAGAACGCAGCAATTGAAAGCGCTTTTCATTTTGCGGGCCGTGAGATGTTTTAATGGTTTTGATAAGCTATATATTAAAGAATGCCCTCGAAAACCGAGGGCACTTTTCATTTGTAATTTTTTATCTATTACCGCAAAACCAACTTTTTTATAAGGTCTTTTCCAACTTCCTCGTTGATCAGCCGAATGATCTTTTCTTTTCCATAACTCAGCTCTTCCCGTAACACCGAAGAGGATAGTGCCACGTATAATGTGTCCCTTTCCAGTTTTATATCCGTAGTATATTTAGCAATTGCATTACCCATAACACTTGCCCAAGCTTCTTTTACATTTACTTTATCCAGACCTTTCTGCAGTCGGTTGCCTTCAATAAATTCCTTTAGAGCGTCTCCTATTGTTATATTTTCTGCGTGTCGCTTTGTCTTGGCCATTGTTATAAGGTTTGTGGAAGTTTACTTATGGATGAACATTGAATGTCAAAATTTCTAATCCCCAAGATCGTATTTTACAAATTTTGAATACGTGTAAATTTTATTATCTCTATTCTTTACCGTGAGTATGCTGTCCCCTGTTTCAAGAACTGTCTCTTGCCATTCATCAAAGGGAGTTTTGTAACGCATCCTGAGACTATCATTTTCCATTTTTAAAATAAAATTTTCAGAATCACCATTGGTTGTGAAGGTGCCGTCTAGATTGGGGGAAACCTTGGTCCTGATCCCGCTGTCACCTTTTATCTCTATATGGTCCACAATTGGGTTTATCTTAAATTCTCTTTTTTTTCCGCTAGGCATTTCCACGGCTTTAATTTCCCAATATCCTTGAATTTTTTCTTTTTGAATGGGTTCATGCTTTCCGCAGGAAAATAGAAAGACTAAAAACATTATTGAAATAATTTTATAATACATCGCTACTGTGATTTTTAAGATAGTTTATTTTTCTTCCATTTTTGCCATTAATTCAAACCAACGTTCGGTTTTGATCTCGATATCATCCATAATTTCCTGTAATTTGATGGATTGCTTGTCAATCTGGGCGCCATCCCAATTTTCGGTGGCAAACATGTTTTGCAATTTTTCGCGCTTCTCTTCCAAATTGGCTATTTCCTTTTCAAGTTTGTTGAATTCCTTTTGTTCGTTATAATTCAACTTTGACTTAGGTTTGTCATCCTTCCAGTCATTTTTGGGTTTAGTGGATTCAATTTCTTTCTTTTCTGTGGGCTGACTGTCTTCATAAATTCTAAAGTCGCTGTAGTTTCCAGGAAAATCTTCTATTTCGGCATTACCTCTAAATATAAAAAGATGGTCCACGATTTTATCCATAAAATATCGATCATGGGATACTACCAAAAGACAGCCAGGAAAATCCAATAAAAAACTTTCCAAAACATTTAGGGTTACGATATCCAGATCATTTGTGGGCTCATCGAGAATCAGAAAATTTGGATTTTTGATCAGTATAGTACATAAGTATAAGCGTTTACGTTCGCCGCCACTAAGTTTCTCCACGTAATCATATTGTTTTTTCCTGTCGAAAAGAAATCGCTCCAACAATTGGCTTGCCGAAATTTGTCTTCCTTTCTTTAATGGAATGTATTCCCCAAATTCGCGGATTACGTCTATTACTTTTTGTCCCTCCTTAATATTTATTCCGGCTTGGGTGTAATACCCAAATTGTATTGTTTCACCAATCACAACTTTACCAGAGTCCGGTGGAATTGCTCCAGTAATGATATTCAAGAAAGTGGACTTTCCCGTTCCGTTTTTCCCGATAATTCCAATTCGCTCTCCCCTGTTAAAGTTGTACTCAAAATTTGAAAGTATTTTCTTGTCACCATAACTTTTGGAAATATGATGAAGTTCTACCACTTTAGTGCCCATGCGTTCCATATTCAGTTCCAATTGCACCTCGTGATCGTTTCGGCGCTTGTTTGCGCGATCCTTTATTTCGTGGAAATCGTCTATACGGCTTTTGCTTTTTGTGGTCCTGGCTTTTGGTTGCCTTCGCATCCAGTCCAATTCCTTTTTAAAGAGCTGTTTTGCCTTGGCGGTTTCGGTTGCGTCATTATCAATGCGGGCCTCACGTTTTTCCAAATAGTAACTGTAATTCCCCTTATAATTATAAAGTTGTCCCTCGTCCAGTTCTACGATTTCGTTACATACCCTTTCCAGAAAGTAGCGATCGTGCGTTACCATAAATAGGGTAAAATTTTCTTTGGCAAATAGATTCTCAAGCCATTCGATCATTTCCAGATCCAAATGGTTTGTTGGTTCATCCATTATCAACAGATCCGGCGTAGTGAGAAGGGCATTGGCCAATGCCAATCTCTTTTTCTGCCCGCCACTTAGGCTGGAAACCTTGGCGTGGAGATCTTCCAATTTTAATTTGAAAAGAATTTGCTTGTACCGTGTTTCAAAATCCCAAGCCTGGTGAGCGTCCATTAAATCGAATGCCTTGTGATAGGCATCACTATCCTCTGGATTTTCCAGTGCCTTTTCGTACGCCTCAATAATTTTTAGAATTGGATTGTCTGCGGAGAATATGGCTTGTTCAACGGTAAGGGAAGGATCCAGATTAGGTTCCTGAGGTAAAAAAGCGATTTTTAAACCTTTGCGGTAAACAACATTTCCAGTATCCGGAGCATCATTGCCCGCAATAATATTGAGGAGAGAAGTTTTTCCCGTACCGTTTTTGGCTACAAAACCAATTTTTTGTCCCTCGTTGATGCCAAAAGAGATGCCTTCGAAAAGCACGCGCATTCCAAAGGATTTTGATATATTTTCTACTGAAAGATAGTTCACGGTTTTTTGTTTTGCGCAAAAATAGGGGAATATACTTCACGGTGCGAGGGAAGTTTTAGGATATCCTCCCATTTGATACAGTTATATATACCTCCGCAGGGAAAAACGAGTTTCGATATTTCTTTTTAATCTTCGTGCATTCCTTTCCAAATATTAGTGATGCCGAATTTTTATTTCTTTATTACGTTGGTTATTTTATATTTGTTACCTGCCAATACCTGCCTTAATGAAACTTATCTATCCGTTATTGTTTCTTTGTTTCTTACTTTGTGCCTCATCTTGTATTTCTACCAAGCAACTTACATATCTTCAGGAAAGCTCCAGCGAAATGGATACATTGGTGGTTCTGCGAAAGCGACAGGAGCCTTACCGATTGCAGATTAACGATCTTTTAAGCATCAGGGTCAAGGTTTTGGATCAAGAGACAATCGGGATTTTTAATCCTATTAGCGACGCCAACCCTAACGCCACTGGAGAAGAACGTTTGTATTATGATGGTTTTGTTGTGGATGATCACGGGAATATCCGGATTCCGAGTATGGGTGAGGTAAATGTGCTGGGATACACCGTAGACGAAGTCAGGGAAATGTTGGAGGCTAGATTGCTAAGGGATTATTTTAAAGCCGAAGCCAATGTATTTGTAACAGTTAAGTTGGCAGGAATCCGATACACCATCAATGGTGAAATCAGTAGTCCAGGGTCAAACATTATTTATCGGGATCAAGTAAGTATAATGGAAGCCATTGCCAATAGTGGGGATATAACGCTTACGGGAGATAGGAGCGATGTGGTAATAATTAGACAATATCCAGCGGGACAAAAGGTACATCATATTGACCTTACCAAGATCGAGGCTATGAATTCGCCATATTATTATCTTAAGCCCAATGATTTGATCCTGATAAATCCTCTGCCGGAGAAATCATATGGCACTGGCACTACAGGATTGGAATCCATAACTACAATAGCATCTATCATAACAGCATTTGGAACATTGCTTCTGCTATTTAATAAATTGTAAATTTTATGGCGCAAGATTTTGATAATAAGGAATCCGATTCCTCATTCGATTTTAAAGGTTTTTTTGATCGGTTATTGCGGAGCGGGCCCTTTTTCTTGTTGTCCTTTGCCATTGCTTTTTCCATTGCCTACTACATCAACGTTCAGAAATTGCCCATTTATGAAATGGAGAATCTGATAGCCATCAAAGATGACCAAAATCCATTTTTTACCACCACTACAAGTCTTACTTTCAATTGGGGAGGAACCACGGATAAGGTAAATACGGCTGTAATTACACTTCAATCCCGATCCCATAACGAAAAAGTGGTGGAGCGATTACAGTATTATATGAGCTATTTGCGCGATGGAAAGTACAAGCAGATTGATGCCTATAAGCAAACACCCTTTTTTGTAAAGGTGGACACTACCAATTTTCAGATGCTTAACCACCCGATAAAAGTGGTATTCAAGGATTCTGTAAATTTTAATCTTTCTATTGATTTCGAGGAGAGCGAATATGTTAATCTTCAAAATTTTGGAAATAAGGAAAAGAAAAGCGTGTATGTGGACCCTCATACCTTTTCCAAAGATTATAAAATAGGACAACCCATAAGCTCGTCTTTTTTTAGTGGTACATTTCTGCCAAATCCCGAAGTTATTTTCGGTGCAAAAACTCCTTATTACATAGTTTTTAAGGAATATGATAATGCCGTTAAAGATTACCTAAATACTAAAATAACCCCAGAAAGTAAAGGGTCCTCCGTTTTGAGGCTCACTGTAATTGGCAGCAACAAAGCCAAATTGGTCGATTATTTAAATACTTCTGTGCAGGTTTTAAGTGAGGACATGCTGGACAGAAAAAACCTCTTTGCCACCAAAACCATACAATTTATTGATAGCAGTCTGGCAAAAAAGTCTGCCGAATTATCCAACGTGGAAGATGAGCTCAATAGGTTCCGAAACAAAAATGCCATTTTTGACATTGCCAGCGAAGGGACGGATATTAATGCCAAGCTTAATGCGCTCGATATGCGATTGGAGGCTGTGGATCGGGAATTGAGTTACTATATCACCTTACAGCAATATCTTACCACTCGATCCGACTATCGTGATGTGCCGGCTCCTTCCGTTGCAGGGATTTCAGAAGGAAGCATTATCAATGGGGTGGCAAAAATTGTGACGCTCTCTGAGGAGCGTAGCAAGCTCCAATATTCATTTAAGGAAACGGCGCCCATATTTAGCGATATTGATAGGCAGATCGATGCCGTGAAAACGGTTTTATTGGAAAATATCCGCTCGTCAAAGAGCCTCAAAAGTGAAGAGTTGGGTTCCATAAAAAAAGATATTTCCTATTATGAGGGGCAAATCCGGAAATTGCCGAAGGAACAACAGGATTTATTGAATATTGAAAGACGCTACAATTTGAGCCAGGGTACATATAACCTGTTTTTGGCTAAACGAAGCGAGGCGGGCTTAGTTAAGGCGGCAAACGTAAGTGACGTTGTGATTATAGACATGGCCAAGGATACAGGCGGGGGCAAAGTGGGGCCTAATACACAACTAAATTATATGATGGCTGGATTACTAGGTCTTTTTATTCCGCTATTTATAATCTTTGGTATGGCCTTTTTTGATACCAAAGTGGAATATGTAAAGGATCTTGCCAAAATTACTCCCATTCCTTTATTTGGTGTAATTGGCAAAAACCGTTCAGGAAACACCCTGGCGGTACTTAGCCAACCAAAGTCTGCCATTGCCGAAGCTTTTAGGAGCCTGCGTTCCAGTCTTCAGTTTTTATACAAACAAAAAGGAGTAACAGGTGCCAAAACCGTTTTGTTGACTTCTTCTGTGAGTGGGGAAGGAAAAACCTTTTGTTCTATCAACATCGCCTCCATTTTCGCTCTCAGTGAGAAGAAAACCGTTATTGTGGACCTTGATCTTAGAAAGCCTAAAATCTCGGGAGCTTTTAATTTGGACAATTCTGTAGGAGTGGTAAATTATTTGATCAATGAAGTGGATTTGGCTACCATTACCAAGGACACAGGGGTGGAATTTTTAAGTGTTATTCCTTCGGGGCCTACCCCGCCAAACCCTTCTGAATTATTACTGAGTGATAGAATGGATCAAATGATGAGCGAATTGAAGAAACATTACGATTATATTATTTTGGATTCACCGCCTATCGGCTTGGTTTCCGATGCCCTGGAATTGATAAAATATGCCGACGCTACCTTGTATATGGTCCGCCACAATAAAACCCGTAAGAACATGCTTACATTTGTGAACGAAAAATATAGAAGGGGAGAGGTAAAGCATATTAGTATCGTACTCAACGAATATGTGGAAAAATCGGGGAGAGGTTACGGTTACGGTTATGGGTACGGATATGGATATGGGGACAAGTCCTATAAATCCTATGGAGATGGTTATCACGGTAATACCATGGGGAAATCTTTTTCAGAATGGATTCGCGGGCTATTTAATAAGGATAAAACGGAAACCTGATTTTTAACAGCGTTATTTATGTCTTATGTCTTTCAGCCCAACCATCTTACATATTTGTCGGAAAGGACTAGTTTATTTCTTGCACCAGAAGGAAAATTTTATTTAAATTTTGCTTTTCAAAGGTAATTTTTCTATTTTCGCGGTCGCAAAAGAGAGGAGGTGATGACACTATGTTAATAATACCAGTAAAAGACGGAGAAAATATCGATAGAGCGCTAAAGCGTTTTAAGCGTAAGTTCGACAGAACCGGAACTATGCGACAGCTTCGTGCGCGACAAGCTTTTATGAAGCCTTCCGTACGCAAGAGAGCGCAAATGCAAAAAGCTCAGTATATTCAGAACTTAAGAGATCAAGAGGAAATATAACCCGAGGTATCTAAAGTTTTTATGTTATAAATCCGATAGAATTGTTTCTATCGGATTTTTTTATTGATAAGGTCGGCAGGGTTCATCCTTAAAGATCAAGAACAATTGTTGTGTTTATGCAAGAATTGTCGTTAACTATAAAATAAGTATTCCTTAGCAAGAACAAATGTTATGTTTATCAATGCTTTTTCTATGCTTTATCTATGGAGTATCTATGGAGTATCTATGGAGTATATACGGGTGAACCTAGTGCTCGCCATGTCCTTTATCATATTTTGTGATAACCACTCCATATTTCTGATTTTACAAGGTGATTTGTATTTATCGAAAGGGTTGAGTTCTTAAAATTGATTAGGCAGTCTTTATACTGCCGTTGTAACTTCTTGCCGTTCACTCCATGGAAATACACCTATGGTATGGCAATCAGATGCCTTAGTATGGACCAACTTCTTTTAAAAAAGCAGCGAACTCGGCGGTCATCCGTATTCCCTGTGCTACTAGGTTCCAGTCTCTCTGGACAACTTCCCCCGTAGCCTTGTCCAGCCATCTTCGGCGTTTTACGTGGAGATAAACTGTATTTCCCCGTAGCGGAAAGTCCTGGATGGTCAATTCTCTATGGAAACCGTAGGCTATCAATATGCGGAAAGTCTTTTCTTTGGGAGGCGTGTTTCGCTCTTCAAAGTAAAGGTGAATCACCTCGCCATTCTTGGTGTTCTTTACCAGAGCAAGTCGTGGATTAAAAATTCAGGAAGGATGTTCAGAAGGTCTAGATAATTGTCCAAGTTTTGGTTTTAAAAAAACAAAAATCAGAATTCTATATAATTCACACACAACAATTGTTCTTGATCCATCATTAGCTATAAATAGTCCCCAAATAATTATTGGTCAGGGAAATAATCCTCTGGCTTTGGAAATTCCCCACAATTCTTGCGCGGAATCGATAATTGATTATCTTGTAATTCCTAAACACATTTAATCTACTTACTTCAAAATGGAAAAAACACAAAAAGGAACAAAGATAAATGTTGCCCCGATAGAGAATGATCAAGATCCTTTGGATCATTTTTCCAATTATCTTCAGTTGGAAAAAAAATATTCCCTACATACGGTAAAGGCATATCAAACGGACCTAAAGGATTTTAGAAGGTTTCTTGCGGATGCTTTTGAAATGGATGATGTTTTGGACATCAACTATCCAATGATCCGCAGTTGGATTGTTTTTCTGGTTGACCGGGGTGTTTCAAACCGAACCGTGAACAGAAAGATTTCCTCGCTCAATTCGTTTTATAGGTTTTTGCTTAAGACAAAACAGATTAGTGAAAATCCGTTGGCAATGCACACTACTTTGAAAACATCGACCAAGATCCAAATCCCATTTTCTGAAAATGAGATTCAAGGGGTTATGGACTTGTTGGACGGCGACACCTCGTACGAAGGAAAACGGGACAGGTTGATCGTGGAATTGTTTTACTCCAGTGGTATCAGGAGGGCAGAATTGATGAATATAAAGCTCAATGATTTTTCGGAAGCGCAAAAACTTATCAAGATTAGGGGCAAAGGAAACAAAGAGCGGTTTGTCCCATTATTACCTGGCGTTGTCAATTCACTAACTTCATATTTAAAAATCCGTGGGCAACTTGAAAACATAGTGGATGGCGACTATCTTTTCCTTACTTCCAAGGGCGTTAAAATCTATGAAAACCTTGTGTACAGGGTTATTAATTTTTACTTTAGTCGAATATCCGAAAAAACAAAAAAGAGCCCGCATATACTGCGGCATTCTTTTGCAACGCATTTGCTAAATGAAGGGGCGGATATCAATTCTGTAAAGGAATTACTGGGCCACGCCAGTCTGGCATCAACGCAGGTGTACGCCCAAAATAGCATTGCAAGGTTAAAAGAGGTTTATAGAAAAGCCCATCCCAGGAACTGAACAGAAAAAAAATTGCCTATGGTTTAGAATTACCTAAAAAATTTAACCCTTAAAATTAAGCAATATGAAGATTAATGTTCAGACCCCAAATTTTACGGCAAAAGAGGAGCTCTTGGATTTTGTGGAAAGGAAATTATCCAAGCTGGAGCAGTTCTATGACAAAATTATTTGCGCCGATGTATTTATGAAGTTGTTGCAAACCAGTGACAAAGAGAACAAGGCCGTAGAAATCCTGTTGAGTATTCCGGGAGGTGACATTATGATCAAGAAGGAGGCTAAATCTTTTGAAGAAGCCTTGGACGACAATATCAGGGCCCTTGAGCGTCAACTGAAAAAGAGAAAGCAAAAAGAAAAAGTGTATTTATGATAGATTTTTTTTGCGAAAAAGTTTTGTGGAAAAAATAAATTTTCTACATTTGCAGTCCGTTAGAAATAGCGGACTTTTTTATGCCTCCCGAACGAGTGGAGAAAAGGCTTAAAAAATGTAAAATATAATGGATTAATGCCGATGTAGCTCAGTTGGTCAGAGCACGTGATTTGTAATCTCGGGGTCGGGGGTTCGAATCCCTCTATCGGCTCTTAAGTTTTCCGGTGAGTCGGATATATTGAAATTTTGAACCTTGGGTTTTTTCTGAAAAAGAAGAATTCCAAAACTTGGGGAGATACTCAAGCGGCCAACGAGGGCAGACTGTAAATCTGCTGACTACGTCTTCGCAGGTTCGAATCCTGCTCTCCCCACAACATTCCCGCAAAGGCGGGAATATTAAATTTCAAATTTTAAAAAACAGATTCCAACGGGAGAGGTTTAAAGTTTGAAATAGTTCATTAAAAATATTGAAATTTGTAATTCTGAATTCATCATTCCGAATTCAGAATTTAAAAATTGCGGGAGTAGCTCAGTTGGTAGAGCGTCAGCCTTCCAAGCTGAATGTCGCCGGTTCGAACCCGGTCTCCCGCTCTAAAAGTTCTTTAATATCTAAAAATACAGGTTTTATAGCTGTATTTTTATTAAAGAATAGTGGAGGGTTAGGGGTTTATGCTCGGTATAACAGGAGCAAATCAGGATTCCTCTCTAATATGGTTTCAAAGTTTTCGTTTCTTGTAGGTTTTAACTTGAAACTATTAAACCTGAAACTACAGACTGTAAAGGCCGATGTAGCTCAGGGGTAGAGCGCTTCCTTGGTAAGGAAGAGGTCATGGGTTCAATTCCCATCATTGGCTCAAGAAAAAATCAGGGCCTAATATACTGTGTTGTATTCAAAACATATCCCATATTAGGTTGCGAGTCTCTTCAGGAAAAACTTAGGATTCCTCGTAAATAATTTTGAATACAATAGAACACTAATATAAACTAAGATTAAAATTAATACAAAATGGCAAAAGAAAAATTCGATCGGTCAAAACCACACCTTAATATTGGTACAATTGGACACGTAGATCACGGAAAAACAACTACGACTGCAGCTATTACTAAAGTTTTGGCTGATGCAGGATATTCTCAAGCAACATCATTTGATCAAATTGATAACGCGCCAGAGGAAAAAGAAAGAGGTATTACTATTAACTCTTCTCACGTAGAGTATCAGACGGCTAACCGTCACTACGCTCACGTTGACTGTCCTGGTCACGCGGATTACGTAAAGAACATGGTTACAGGTGCTGCCCAAATGGACGGTGCTATTCTTGTTGTTGCTGCTACTGACGGTCCTATGCCGCAGACTCGTGAGCACATACTATTGGGCCGCCAGGTAGGTATCCCAAGAATTGTTGTTTTCATGAACAAAGTTGACTTAGTTGATGACGAAGAGCTTTTGGAGCTTGTTGAAATGGAAATCCGTGACCTTCTTAACTTTTACGAGTATGACGGTGACAACGGACCTGTTGTTCAGGGTTCTGCCCTTGGTGCACTTAACGGTGAGCAAAAATGGGTTGACGCGCTTCTTAAATTGATGGATGAAGTTGACAACTGGATTGAGGAGCCTGTTCGTGATATCGAGAAGCCTTTCCTTATGCCTATTGAAGACGTATTCTCTATTACTGGTCGTGGTACAGTTGCTACTGGTCGTATAGAAACTGGTATCGCTAAAACTGGAGATCCAGTTGAAATTATCGGAATGGGTGCTGAAAAATTGACTTCTACTATTACTGGTATCGAAATGTTCCGTCAAATCCTTGATAGAGGTGAGGCTGGTGACAACGCTGGTATCCTATTGAGAGGTATTGAGAAAACTCAGATCTCTAGAGGTATGGTTATTGTAAAACCAGGTTCTGTAAAGCCACACGCTAAATTTAAAGCGGAGGTTTACATCCTTAAAAAAGAAGAAGGTGGGCGTCACACTCCATTTCACAACAATTACCGTCCACAGTTCTACGTACGTACAACTGACGTAACTGGAACGATCACTCTTCCAGAAGGTGTTGAAATGGTAATGCCAGGTGATAACTTGACAATCCACGTTGAATTGCTTCAATCTATCGCAATGACTGTAGGTCTACGTTTCGCTATCCGTGAAGGTGGTAGAACTGTAGGTGCTGGTCAGGTGACTGAAATTCTTGACTAATTATAAGTGTTAAAAAGCTCTTGGTGTCCGCCGCGGTGGATACCTTGAGCTTTTATAAAGATTTGGTGTATAGATCCAAATCCAAGTTCTTTAAATTTTTATTGAAACTTTAAGTTTCGAAATTTAATTCCGAAACTTAAAATACGGGCGTAGCTCAGTTGGTAGAGCACTGGTCTCCAAAACCAGGTGTCGGGAGTTCGAGTCTCTCCGCCCGTGCATAATGGAAGTTGGTTCGGGAACGCTTTTTAAATGCGTTCTTTCCACTGTCACACATGGGATAAAGGCAATATTTTTGCACAATTTCCGAGATAGGTGGATTGAATAAGAGCCTTGGACTTCCAGCTTAATCTGAAATAAAGAAATATATATTCTTCACGGAAAATCCCTTGGGGTCTAACCAATTATAATACTGCGACAGATGGTAAACTATATTACAGAATCTTACAAAGAGCTAAAGAACCACGTTACTTGGCCTTCTTGGGCAGAAGCACAAAAACTTACCGTAATTGTAGCGGTGTTTTCTGTTCTTTTGGCTTTGGCAGTATGGGGTGTTGACTCGGTTTTCAGCAAAGTGGTAGGTTTATATTTTGAATGGATCAAGTCGTAAAAAATGACTGAAACAACAGAAACAAAAAAGTGGTACGTAGTCCGATCCGTCAGTGGTCAGGAAAACAAAATAAAGTCCTATATCGAGACCGAGATAAAACGCTTGGAATTGGAGGACTATATTGAACAGGTGCTTGTGCCTACCGAAAAGGTAGTTCAGATCCGAAACGGTAAGAAGGTGAACAAAGAGCGTGTTTATTTTCCGGGATACATTATGGTCCAGGCCAATCTTGGGGGTGAAATTCCGCACATCATCAGATCTATTAATGGCGTTATAGGCTTTTTGGGCGAGACCAAAGGTGGCGACCCAGTGCCGTTGAGGCAGTCTGAAGTGAACAGGATGCTAGGCAAGGTGGATGAACTGTCCGTGAAAGATGATAGTGTGAATATTCCATACGTTATCGGTGAAACCGTTAAGGTTATCGATGGACCGTTCAATGGATTTAACGGCACGGTGGAAAAAATAAATGAAGAAAAACGCAAACTCGAGGTAATGGTTAAGATCTTCGGAAGAAAGACTCCATTGGAATTGAGTTATATGCAAGTTGAAAAAGTTTAATTGTTACGCTTAATAGGTTTTTTTTAGGCTTCCACTTATGAAGAACCACATTTAAAAATTGAAAAATGGCAAAAGAAGTCAGTAAAGTAGTTAAGTTGCAAGTTCGCGGAGGTGCTGCAAACCCATCGCCACCAGTTGGACCTGCTCTTGGTGCTGCCGGTGTTAACATCATGGAGTTCTGTAAGCAGTTTAATGCAAGAACCCAGGATAAGCAAGGGAAGGTATTGCCAGTAGCGATTACGGTGTATAAAGACAAATCTTTTGATTTTGTTATTAAAACTCCTCCCGCTGCGGTTCAAATATTGGAAATTGCCAAAGCTAAAAAAGGCTCCGGTGAACCACATGCAAAAAAAATAGCCACAATTTCCTGGGACGAAATCAAGTCGATCGCGGAAGATAAAATGCCCGATCTAAATGCCTTTACACTAGAGTCAGCAATGAAAATGGTGGCAGGTACTGCGCGTTCTATGGGAGTTAAAGTAAAAGGTGACGCACCTTTTTAATCTGAAAAAAGAATCTATAAAATGGCACGATTAACTAAAAAGCAAAAGGAAGCCCGCGCGAAAATAGAACCTAATAAGTCCTATTCCGTGGTAGAAGCTTCTGCTTTAATAAAAGAGATCACCAGCGTAAAATTTGACGCTTCCGTGGACATCGCTGTTCGCCTAAACGTGGATCCACGTAAAGCGAACCAGATGGTAAGAGGTGTTGTTACCCTACCACACGGAACAGGGAAAGATGTAAAGGTTTTGGCCTTGGTTACCCCAGATAAGGAAGCCGAAGCGAAAGAAGCCGGAGCAGATTACGTGGGGCTTGATGAGTACCTCGATAAAATAAAAGGAGGTTGGACCGATGTGGACGTGATTGTTACTATGCCTAGTGTAATGGGTAAATTGGGTCCATTGGGTCGTATTTTAGGACCTCGTGGTCTTATGCCAAACCCTAAGACCGGTACGGTTACTATGGATGTAGCAAAAGCTGTTTCTGAAGTGAAAGCAGGTAAAATCGACTTTAAGGTTGACAAAACCGGTATAGTTCACGCGGCTATCGGAAAAGCATCTTTTGATGCCGAGATGATTGCTGGAAACGCAAGAGAATTATTATCAACCCTCGTTAAACTAAAGCCACAGGCGGCTAAAGGTGTGTACATAAAGAGTATCTATATGTCCAGCACCATGAGTCCTGGAGTGGAGGTGGATACCAAAAGGTATACTGAGTAGTAAAAACTGGAAATTATGACTAGAGAAGAGAAATCACAAGTAATTGAAACGTTGACTGCCCAGTTGTCTGATAATTCCAATATTTATTTAGCGGATATTTCAGGCCTTAACGCAGGAAACACCACCAACCTACGCCGTGCTTGCTTTAAAGCTGGTGTCCAGTTGGCAGTAGTAAAAAACACCTTGCTTAAAAAAGCAATGGAAAGTTCTGATAAAGATTTTGGTGAATTGACCGAAATCCTTAAAGGAAATACTTCCCTTATGTTTTCTGAAACAGGCAATGCACCTGCTAAGGTTATCAAGGAGTTTAGAAAAAAATCCCTAATTCCTCTTTTGAAAGGAGCGTACATCCAAGAATCTATTTATGTTGGCGACGACCAATTGGATAACTTGGTTGATCTTAAATCAAAAGATGAACTTGTTGGAGAAATTATCGGGTTGTTACAATCACCTGCCAAGAATGTTATCTCTGCTCTTAAGAGTGGTGGAAACACAATTGCGGGCCTTGTTAAAACCTTATCCGAAAGAGAGGATTAAAATTTTATTCTCTTGGGACATCCCTTTTTGGGGAATCTAGGGAGACAGACTTTGCACTAATTAATTTATATAAACACAATTATTTTTTAAAAACGATAGAAATGGCAGATTTGAAAGATTTCGCAGAAAAATTGGTTAACCTTACTGTAAAAGAAGTAAATGAGTTAGCTACAATATTAAAAGACGAGTACGGTATCGAGCCTGCTGCTGCAGCTGTAGCTGTTGCTGCTGGTGGAGGCGCTGCTGGTGGTGGTGAAGAAGTTGAAGAGCAATCAGAATTCACTGTAATTCTTAAAGCAGCTGGTGCTTCTAAATTGGCAGTAGTAAAACTAGTTAAGGAATTGACTGGTGCTGGTCTTAAAGAAGCAAAAGAATTGGTAGACAACGCTCCTTCTCCAGTTAAAGAAGGCGTTTCCAAAGATGAGGCTCAGGCTTTAAAAGCACAATTGGAAGAAGCGGGTGCTGAAGTTGAGCTTAAGTAAGCTCCATAGGTTCCCAAACCTCTAGGTTTAGGTCTTCCGTTTTTTGACGGAAAGACCTAAACCATTTTGCGTATATAATGGTTAATACTATTTTATACGATTTTCATTTTCATTTTTAATTAAAATTCCGTCCATAGATGTCAGCAACGCAAACTGAAAGATTGAATTTTTCCTCTGTAAAAAATAAGCCGGCTTATCCCGACTTTTTGGACATTCAGATAAAATCCTTCCAGGATTTTTTCCAATTGGAAACCAAATCAGAAGAAAGAGGCCAAGAAGGATTGTACAAAACCTTTTTGGAAAATTTCCCAATTACCGATACCCGGAACCAATTTGTTTTAGAGTTTTTAGACTATTTCGTGGACCCACCAAGATATTCCATCCAGGAATGTATTGAGCGGGGACTTACCTATAGTGTGCCTTTAAAAGCCCGATTGAAACTTTACTGTACAGATGCCGAACACGAGGATTTTGAGACCATTGTACAAGACGTATATTTAGGAACCATTCCATATATGACCCCGAGCGGAACTTTCTGCATCAATGGGGCAGAGCGGGTTGTTGTATCCCAACTTCACCGTTCACCAGGGGTTTTCTTTGGTCAGTCCTTCCACGCTAACGGTACTAAACTTTATTCCGCAAGAGTAATCCCATTTAAAGGATCTTGGATAGAGTTTGCTACCGATATCAACAGCGTGATGTACGCATATATCGATCGTAAAAAGAAATTACCTGTAACAACACTTTTCCGCGCCATTGGTTTTGAAAGGGATAAGGATATCCTTGAAATTTTCGATCTTGCAGAAGAAGTAAAAGCTTCTAAAACGGGGCTTAAAAAATATATTGGTCGCAAATTGGCCGCTCGTGTACTTAAAACTTGGCACGAGGATTTCGTTGACGAAGACACTGGCGAGGTGGTTTCCATTGAACGTAACGAAATTATCTTGGATCGGGATACCGTTCTTGAAAAGGAACATATCGACGAAATCTTGGATTCCGGAACCAAAGCCATTTTGTTGCACAAAGAGGATAATCTGCTAGGAGATTATGCGATTATCCACAACACACTACAAAAGGATCCTACCAACTCCGAAAAAGAAGCGGTAGAGCATATTTATAGACAATTACGTAACGCCGAGCCGCCAGATGAGGAAACTGCACGCGGTATCATTCACAAACTTTTCTTCAGTGACCAAAGGTACAATCTGGGAGAAGTGGGCCGTTACCGAATGAATAAAAAATTGAATCTCGATATCCCAATGGAAAAGCAAGTGCTTACCAAGGAGGATATCATTACTATCGTTAAGTATCTGATAGAGCTTATAAACTCAAAGGCTGAGATTGATGATATTGACCACCTTAGCAATCGTCGTGTACGAACAGTAGGGGAGCAATTGTCACAGCAGTTTGGTGTTGGTCTTGCCCGTATGGCACGAACCATCCGCGAAAGGATGAACGTTCGTGATAACGAGGTGTTTACTCCAATTGATTTGATTAATGCGAAAACACTTTCTTCCGTAATCAATTCTTTCTTTGGGACCAACCAGCTTTCACAGTTTATGGACCAAACCAACCCCTTGGCAGAGATTACGCATAAGCGTCGTCTTTCAGCACTAGGGCCAGGAGGTCTTTCCCGTGAGCGAGCAGGATTTGAGGTGCGGGACGTTCACTACACGCATTACGGAAGACTTTGCCCGATTGAAACACCGGAAGGTCCAAACATTGGTCTTATATCTTCACTTTCCGTTTATGCGAAAGTAAATAATCTCGGTTTTATCGAAACTCCTTATAGAAAGGTAAAAGATGGCAAGATCGACTTTAAAAATGAGCCTATTTATCTCTCTGCCGAAGAGGAAGAGGATATGCACATTGCCCAGGCTAACATTCCATTGACCGATAATGGGGTTATTGATACCGATAGGGTAATTGCCCGAATGGAAGGAGATTTCCCATTGGTAGAGCCAAGCGTTTTGGATTATGCAGACGTTGCACCAAATCAGATTGCGTCTATCTCGGCATCTTTGGTTCCTTTCTTGGAGCACGATGATGCTAACCGTGCTTTGATGGGGTCAAACATGATGCGTCAGGCAGTACCTTTATTGATTGCCGATTCACCAATCGTGGGAACTGGTCTGGAAAGACAAGTTGCTTCGGATAGCCGTGTATTGATCAATGCCGAAGGAGATGGTGTGGTGGAATATGTTGATGCCAATGAAATAACCATTAAATATGACCGTACCGAGGAAGCACGTATGGTTAGTTTTGAAAGCGATTCAAAAACATATCAATTAGTAAAATTCAGAAAGACAAACCAAGGTACTTCCATTAACTTGAAGCCTATTGTTCGCAAAGGGGATAGAGTGGTAAAAGGTCAAGTACTTTGTCAAGGTTACGCAACCGAAAAAGGTGAATTGGCCCTGGGACGAAACATGAAAGTCGCTTTCATGCCTTGGAAAGGTTATAACTTTGAGGATGCCATCGTAATTTCTGAAAAAGTTGTTCGCGAAGATATTTTTACATCTATCCACGTGGATGAGTATTCATTGGAAGTTCGGGATACCAAATTGGGTAATGAAGAATTGACAAATGATATTCCAAACGTTTCGGAAGAAGCAACAAAAGATTTGGATGAATTCGGTATGATCCGAATTGGTGCCGAGGTAAAACCTGGTGACATCCTAATCGGAAAAATCACTCCAAAAGGAGAGAGCGATCCCACTCCCGAAGAAAAATTACTTCGTGCCATTTTTGGTGATAAAGCAGGGGATGTAAAAGATGCTTCCCTCAAGGCTTCTCCATCATTAAATGGCGTGGTAATTGATAAAAAGTTGTTTGCCCGTGCAATTAAAGATAAGCGCAAGCGTGCAAAAGATAAGGAAGACATCGCAGAACTTGAAGCGAAATACGAAGCAAAATTCGTGGCTTTACAGGATGTTTTGGTTGAAAAACTTTTCTTGATTGTAGGAGGAAAAACGGCTCAAGGGATCAATAACGATCTTGGGGAGGTTATTTTCCCGAAAGGAAAGAAATTCACTCTAAAAATGTTGAATGCAGTTGATGATTATACCCACTTAACTGGAGGTACTTGGACAACTGATGATGAAACCAACAAACAAGTGGCCGATTTGATGCACAACTATAAGATCAAAGAAAACGATCTTCAAGGAAACCTGCGTCGTGAGAAATTTACCATTTCTGTTGGGGATGAGCTTCCATCTGGAATTTTAAAGCTGGCTAAAGTTTATATTGCTAAAAAGCGCAAACTAAAAGTTGGGGACAAAATGGCAGGACGTCACGGAAACAAGGGTATTGTTGCCCGAATTGTTCGTGACGAAGATATGCCTTTCCTAGAGGATGGAACTCCTGTGGATATCGTATTGAATCCACTTGGTGTACCATCGCGTATGAACATTGGACAAATTTATGAGACTGTACTTGGATGGGCCGGACAGAAATTGGGTCGCAAATTTGCTACTCCTATTTTCGACGGAGCTTCTATAGATCAGATAAATGAACTTACTGATGAAGCTGGGATCCCAAGATTTGGACATACCTATCTATACGACGGGGGGACAGGAAAACGTTTTGATCAACCGGCTACTGTTGGTGTGATTTATATGTTGAAACTGGGCCACATGGTTGACGATAAAATGCATGCCCGTTCTATAGGACCCTACTCACTTATTACGCAACAGCCTCTGGGTGGTAAAGCCCAGTTTGGAGGTCAGCGTTTTGGGGAGATGGAAGTGTGGGCCTTGGAAGCTTATGGAGCCTCCAGCACCCTTAGAGAAATATTGACTGTGAAATCTGATGATGTTATTGGAAGGGCCAAAACCTACGAAGCGATCGTTAAAGGTGAAAATATGCCCGAACCAGGACTACCTGAATCTTTCAATGTGTTGATGCACGAATTGAAGGGTCTTGGACTCGACATTAGATTAGAAGAATAAATGGAACCCTCCGCTCAGGCGGAGGGCACCCATCTTTCTTACCGGAACCAGTTTTGGTTTCCATTCAAAACAACAAAGTTTATTTATCATGATGAATAGAAATAAAGAAAACACAGTACCCAAATTCGATAAGATTTCTATTGGCTTGGCTTCCCCGGAATCTATTTTGGCAGAATCTCGAGGCGAGGTGCTTAAACCAGAAACAATCAACTACCGTACGCACAAGCCAGAGCGTGACGGTCTTTTCTGTGAGCGTATTTTTGGTCCCGTGAAGGACTACGAGTGTGCTTGTGGTAAATATAAGAGAATCCGATACAAAGGTATCGTATGCGATAGATGTGGTGTGGAAGTAACCGAAAAGAAAGTGCGTCGCGACCGCGTGGGGCATATTAACTTGGTTGTTCCCGTTGCACACATTTGGTACTTTAGAAGTCTTCCTAATAAAATAGGATACTTGTTAGGGCTGCCATCCAAGAAATTGGATATGATTATTTATTATGAGCGTTATGTAGTTATCCAACCAGGTATAGCTAAATATGAAGGTGGTGAAACCGTTAAGAAACTTGATTTCTTGACCGAAGAGGAATACCTTGCCATATTGGATACGCTTCCGCAAGAAAATCAATATTTGGAAGAAAACGATCCAAACAAATTTATCGCCAAAATGGGTGCTGAATGTTTGATCGATCTTTTGCAAAGAATCGATTTGGATTCGTTGTCTTATAATCTTCGTCACAAGGCGAACAACGAAACTTCAAAACAACGTAAGACTGAGGCGCTAAAACGGCTCCAGGTTGTTGAGGCTCTTCGCGACGCCAACAATAACCGTGAGAACAAGGCTGAGTGGATGATTATGAAAGTAATCCCGGTTATTCCACCAGAATTGCGTCCGTTGGTGCCATTGGATGGAGGTCGTTTTGCCACATCCGATTTAAATGACCTTTACCGTCGTGTGATAATCCGTAACAACCGTTTGAAAAGATTGATGGAGATCAAAGCTCCAGAAGTAATTCTTCGTAACGAAAAGCGTATGCTTCAGGAATCTGTGGATTCTTTGTTCGATAACACCCGCAAATCTTCGGCAGTTAAAACTGATAGCAACCGTCCATTAAAATCCCTTTCGGATTCGTTGAAAGGTAAACAAGGTCGTTTCCGTCAAAACTTGCTTGGAAAACGTGTGGATTATTCGGCACGTTCGGTAATCGTGGTTGGACCGGAATTGAAATTGTACGAATGTGGTCTTCCAAAAGATATGGCTGCCGAACTTTACAAACCTTTTGTAATCCGTAAATTGATTGAAAGAGGAATTGTAAAAACAGTTAAATCTGCTAAGAAAATTATAGATAAAAAAGAGCCTGTAGTTTGGGACATTCTTGAAAATGTATTAAAAGGGCACCCAGTGATGCTTAACCGGGCCCCTACATTGCACAGATTGGGTATCCAAGCTTTCCAACCAAAATTGATCGAAGGAAAAGCAATTCAATTGCACCCATTGGTGTGTACTGCTTTTAACGCGGATTTTGATGGTGACCAAATGGCGGTTCACTTGCCACTTGGGCCCGAGGCTATCTTGGAATGCCAGCTTTTAATGCTTGCATCCCACAACATTTTGAACCCAGCTAACGGTTCGCCGGTAGCGGTTCCTTCCCAGGATATGGTGCTAGGTCTATATTATATGACCAAACTGAAAAAATCCACGGATGAAGAGAAGGTAAAAGGCGAAGGTCTTACGTTTTATTCCGCAGAAGAAGCGATCATTGCCTATAATGAAGGAATGGTTGATCTTAATGCCGAGATTAGGATCCGTACCGATGATTTCAATGCCGAAGGAAAATTGGTAAAACAAATTATTACCACAACTTTGGGTAGAGTTATCTTCAACGAAAAAGTACCTGTGGAAGCTGGTTTTGTAAATGAAGTATTAACCAAGAAATCCCTTAGGGATATTATTGGAAGGATTTTGAAGGTAACTAACGTTCCTGTAACTTCTGCATTCCTTGACGAGATCAAAACCCTGGGTTATAAGTTTGCATTTGAAGGTGGTCTTTCTTTCAGCTTGGGAGATATTATTATTCCTGCCGAAAAGAAAACCTTGATCGATGACGCAAATACACAAGTGGAAAGCATCATCAACAGTTATAACATGGGTCTAATTACCAACAATGAGCGTTATAACCAGGTTATTGATATTTGGACAGCAACCAATGCTGAATTGACCGAGCTTTCCATGAAACGTATTCGTGAGGATAAGCAAGGTTTCAACTCGGTATATATGATGCTTGATTCTGGTGCTAGGGGTTCTAAGGAACAAATTCGTCAGTTGACCGGTATGCGTGGATTGATGGCAAAACCAAAGAAATCCAGTGCTGGAGGGGGTGAAATTATTGAAAACCCTATTCTTTCCAACTTTAAGGAAGGGCTTTCAATTCTTGAATACTTTATCTCTACTCACGGTGCGCGTAAAGGTCTTGCGGATACGGCTCTTAAAACTGCGGATGCTGGTTATTTGACCCGTAGATTGGTAGACGTTTCCCAAGATGTTATTATTAACATAGAGGACTGTGGCACCCTAAGAGGTATCGAAGTGTCGGCGTTGAAGAAAAACGAAGAAGTAGTAGAAAGTCTAGGAGCAAGAATTGTGGGTAGAACTGCCCTTAACGATGTTATTAATCCGCTTACCAAGGAATTGATGGTGGCCTCTGGTGATCATATTACTGAGGAAATCGCAGAAGCGATCGAAAGATCTCCTTTGGATACAGTGGAAGTTCGTTCTGCGCTTACCTGTGAAGCTAAGCAAGGAATTTGTGCCCAGTGCTATGGCCGTAACCTTTCAACCAATAGAATGGTCCAAAAAGGTGAGGCAGTGGGTGTTGTGGCTGCACAATCCATTGGTGAACCCGGAACTCAGCTAACGCTAAGAACTTTCCACGTAGGAGGTATTGCAGGTAACATTTCGGAACAAAATAAATTGACCGTTAAGTTTAATGGTATCGCGGAAATTGAGGATCTAAAAACCGTAAAAGGGGAGGATAATCAAGGGAATACCGTTGAAATTGTAATTTCCCGAACTGCGGAACTTAAATTGGTTGATAAGAAGACCAAAATCACGCTTAGCACCAACAATATCCCTTACGGAGCCTCTCTTAATATTAAAAATGGCGACACGTTGGAAGCTGGTGATGTAGTATGTACTTGGGATCCATATAACGGTGTTATCATTTCCGAATTTGCAGGAAAGATTAAATACGAAAATATCGTTCAGGGGATTACCTATCAGGTAGAGATTGATGAACAGACAGGTTTCCAGGAAAAAGTAATTTCTGAATCTCGTGATAAAAAACGAATTCCAACACTTCTTATCCTAGGTAAGAAAGATGAGGTAATACGTTCGTACAACTTGCCAGTTGGCGCCCACATTATGGTGGACGATAATGAGAAGATCAAGATTGGTAAAGTCCTTGTGAAAATTCCGAGAAAATCGGCGAAATCTGGTGATATTACTGGGGGTCTTCCACGAGTTACGGAGTTGTTCGAGGCTCGTAACCCTTCCAACCCTGCAGTTGTAAGTGAGATTGATGGTGTTATTTCTTTTGGAAAAATAAAACGAGGTAACCGTGAGATTATCGTTGAGTCCAAATTGGGCGATGTGAAAAAATATCTTGTTAAACTTTCCAGCCAGATCCTGGTTCAGGAAAACGATTATGTTCGTGCAGGTATGCCACTTTCCGATGGTTCCATTACGCCCGAGGATATCCTAAGAATAAAAGGACCTTCGGCAGTTCAGCAGTATCTGGTGAATGAAGTACAGGAGGTTTACCGTTTGCAAGGTGTGAAAATTAACGACAAGCATTTTGAGGTTGTTGTTAGACAAATGATGCGTAAAGTGCAGATTGAAGATTCAGGAGATACTATTTTCCTAGAAGATCAGTTGGCTCATAAAGATGATTTCATCGAAGAAAACGACAAAATCTTTGGTATGAAAGTGGTAACCAATGCCGGTGATTCACAGACTTTGAAGGAAGGCCAAATCCTTTCTGCCCGTGCCCTTAGAGATGAGAACTCTTTATTGAGAAGGAACGATAAGGAATTGGTGGAAGCGCGTGATGCAGTTCCTGCTACCGCTACTCCCGTACTTCAGGGTATCACTAGAGCGTCATTGCAGACTAAATCCTTTATCTCGGCAGCTTCCTTCCAGGAAACAACCAAAGTGTTGAACGAAGCGGCAGTAGCCGGTAAAGTGGATACATTGGAAGGTCTTAAGGAAAACGTTATTGTAGGTCATAAAATCCCAGCCGGAACCGGTATGCGTTCTTATGATTCTATAATAGTGGGATCCAAACAAGAGCTTGAGGAAATGAACCGAATGAAGCACGAAGTGAATTATAATTAATATTTAAAAAAGGTGCGTTTATCAAAAGCGCACCTTTTTACTTTATATAAAAGTCGATTAAAGAGTAAAGAATCTAACGTCTCAAAAATCAAATAAAATGGCCGATCAAAAAAAGCAACCGCAGCAGGGACAAATAAACATTGAATTGGATGAAAGCGTAGCGCAGGGAATTTACAGTAACCTAGCTATAATTAATCACTCGGTTTCCGAGTTTGTTGTAGATTTTGTCACCATTATGCCTGGCATCCCAAAAAGCAAAGTAAAATCCCGCATTATTCTTACACCCCAACATGCAAAAAGGTTTCTAAAAGCATTGGGCGATAATGTAAAAAGGTTTGAAAATGCCCACGGTGAAATAAAGGATTATGAACAACCACCCATTCCTTTAAATTTTGGTCCTGCTGGCGAGGCATAAAAGTCTTCGCTTTTAGTAGGTAATCATTACCTAACAATATTCTATTTTCTTACTGAAAAACAAAAAAAGGATTCTTATAGCGAGAGTCCTTTTTTTATTTCCATTTGTGAAAGTGATTTGTTCTTCCGAAGAAATATCATAGAAAGGTTTTGCTTATTTAAAAATCCCGGCGAGATGAATATATTAATTTCGTCTTTTTCTCTTATTATTTCTTCTTCGGACTAATAATCTTAACGTCGTGAAAAGCTATGGTGCCGCGAATTACTGCTGATATAGTATCGTATAGAACATCTACTATTTGCATCTTTAATTCGCTTTTACTATGGATCAAACTTATTTCCCTCGCTGGGGATGGATTTTGAAAATACCGTAGATTTTTTGCGCGTACTGGAGAAATATCCAAAGTGTGCAAGTAGGGGAGAAGCGTCATTCCCATACCTTCATCTGCCAATTTTAAAAGTGTTTCAAAACTGCCGCTTTCCAGCTGATATTTTTCAAAGGAATGTTTTTTTGAGGCCTTGCATAAATTAATGATTCCATCTCTAAAGCAGTGTCCATCCTCGAGAAGAAGTATGTCGTGAATATCCAGATCTGCGATATCCAGTTCTTTTTTTGAATACAGTCGATGGTTTTCAGGAATATATCCTACAAACGGCTCGTAATACAGTGGTCTTTCTTTTATTTTGTCCTGTTCCAATGGAGTAGCTGCGATAGCTGCATCCAGATAACCTTCATTTATTTGGGTGATAATTTCATCCGTGTTTAACTCTTCTATTTTGAGAAAGACTTTGGGATAGCGATTGGTGAAGGTTTTAAGGAACATGGGTAATAATGTGGGCATTACGGTGGGAATTATTCCTAAGGTAAAGTTGCCCCCGATAAAGCCTTTTTCTTGGTCAACTACATCCTGCATTCTTTCGGCTTCATTTACAATATTTCTTGCCTGCTCAACTATTTTTGTGCCAACCGATGTGAGTTCAATAGGTTTTTTGCTTCTGTCAAATATCAGTATATCAAGTTCCTGTTCCAGTTTTTGTATCTGCATACTTAAAGTGGGCTGGGTGACAAAAGTTTTTTCGGCTGCTTTGGTGAAATTTTGGTGTTCGGCAACTGCGAGCACATATTTTAGTTGGGTGATGGTCATAGAAAGTAAATATTTTTACAAATATAATGGTAATATCAGCCGTATCTATTGGTACTGCATTCAGTCAACTATTAGGTCATAATAATCCCCGCGCTTTTATCTCCAAATATTTATTAATTGTACTTACGGTTAGATCTTCCGGAGCGGTTAATATAGTTTGGATACCCCGCTTTTCGAGTTCCTGGACCATTTGTTTCTTGTCCAGTTCAAATTGTCGTGCGATGATGCTATCCGCTATGTTAACAAGATTTTTTTCTTTTGGGTTTTTTAATGATTTCAATTCGGAATTCTCAAAAAAGATTACAACTAGCACGTGCTTTTTCGCAATCATCCTCAAGTAGGGAAGTTGTCTATGAAGTGAGGAAATATGCTCAAAATTGGTGTAGAGCATCAATAGGCTTCGGTGTGGGATTTTAGTTTTAATGATACGTTGCAAAATACCAAAATCGGAATCCAAGAAATTGGTTTCAACGTTATATAGAGTTTCCAAGATAGTATTGAGGTGCGTCTTTTTGGCCTGTGCACTCAAAAATTTTCCCGGTTTGTTTGAAAAATCAAATAGGCCCACCTTATCCTTTTTCTTCAAGGCGATATTTGAAAATGCAAGGGCACTATTTATGGCATAGTCGAGTAGGCTTAAATTATTAAACGGCATTTTCATCACCCTGCTGGTATCGATAATGGAAAATACAGGTTGCATTTTCTCGTCCTGGTACTGATTCACCATTAATTGGGCATTTTTTCCGGTAGCTTTCCAGTTTACGGTACGTACATCGTCTCCAATAACATAGTCTTTTATCTGTTCAAACTCCATAGTATGCCCAATTCTACGGATTTTACGTAACCCAATATGGGAAATCCGTTTATCAATGGCCAGAAAGTCATACTTTTTCATTTGAATGAAGGATGGATATACTTTCACCATTTGATCTTTGCTGAAATTATATCTCCTTTGGATCAATCCTATTGTTGAGGAAACATAGCAGTTAAGATTTCCAAAAAAATATTCTCCACGTGCAACTGGGCGTACTTCATAGTTCAAATTACTTTTCCCATTAGCTGGAATATTTATCTTTTTGATAAAATCGCGTTTTTGAAACTGCACGGGCAATTCATCGATTACGGCAAGTTTTATTGTAAACGGATGTTTATTCTGAAATAATAAGGAAACCGTATTAAGATCACTATTTGAAAATTTTTCGGGCAAAATCCTTTCTCCAATTAATCCATTTCCTCGATAAATCATTATAAATTCAAATATGATTAAAAGCAGTAGTACCAATACTAAAATCCATGTAATACCGTAAAGCCATTGCCACCAATACGAAAATAGGAACATAAGGGCAACCCCACCTATAAAGTAAAAGAGGCAAGAAGTTACATATATGGATTTTATGAGTTTAAACACTTAACGTGGTATTTCGATGCTTTGTGAAATAATGTCAATTACGGTTTCGGGAGTCATACCTTCCATTTCCCGTTCGGGCGATAGAATAAGCCGATGTCCCAATACTGGAACCAAAGTTTTCTTGACATCTTCTGGAGTTACGAAGTCGCGGCCATTTATGGCTGCAAAAGCTTTGGATGCATTCATAATTGCAAGGGAAGCTCTTGGCGAACCGCCTAAAAACAGATGCGGATGATTTCTCGTTTTATATACCAATTGGGCGATATAATCAAAAAGTTTGTCTTCGATAACAATTTGCTGCACCTGATCCCGGAATTTCTTTAGGGACTCTGCATCGATAACAGCATTGATGTTGTTTTCAGGAATATCTTTTTTGCGCCTATGGTGGGACTTCAATATCTCCACCTCTTCTTCCAGTTTGGGATAATCCACCTTTATTTTAAACAGGAACCGGTCCAATTGGGCCTCGGGCAAGGCATATGTTCCTTCCTGTTCTACTGGATTTTGTGTGGCCAATACCAAAAACGGGTATTCCATTTTATGACAAACCCCATCCATAGTAATTTGGCGTTCTTCCATAACCTCAAAAAGAGCCGCTTGGGTTTTTGCCGGTGCGCGATTTATCTCATCAATCAAAATCACATTGGAAAAGATTGGTCCTTTCTTGAATTCGAATTCAGCTGTTTTCATATTCAAAATGGATGTTCCAAGGACATCACTCGGCATGAGGTCAGGGGTGAACTGGATCCGGCTAAAATGGGTATTGATAGTCTTGGCAAACAATTTGGCAGTAATTGTTTTTGCAATCCCCGGAACTCCTTCTATTAAAACGTGTCCGTCGGACAAAAGGCCTACAATTAATAATTCAATAAAATTATTTTGGCCAATGATTACTTGTGAGAGGTTCTTTTTGATGTTTTCTACCGCCAATTTCAACTCCTCTAGCGGAATTCTGTTGTTAAAGTGCAATTCGTCATTATTGCGTGTTGGATCTTCCATATTCTATTCATTAAGCTTACAGGTTTATTTTATTTTGATAAACCTAGATTGGCATATTTTTAATTTTGTATAATCTCGGCGTTTTTAAATGTATCTATTTTTTCGTGCAATGTTATTAGATCTTCCTTTTTTGGCTTAGGCTTGGAACTAATCATATTAAAATATTTAAACAAGTTTTCGGTATCTTTTGCGGAATTGCCACTGCGTTCTGCCACGGCTTGTAAAAAGCGGTTATCTATTTTTTCGGTGGTGAGACGCAATTTGGTGCGGATATATTCCAAAAATAAGGCAATCTGTTTTTGCGCGAGGGCTTGATATTCCCGTTGTTCCAAATACATTTCTGCAACGGTTTGTGTATAAAGAAAAGTTTTATTTTCCAAGGGCTTGATAATAGGGATGCTTCTTTGTTTTCGCTTTCCTTCAAAAAATATATAAATGAGAATCCCGAACAGCACAAAATAGTATGCCCATTTAAAGCTTCTGTTTTGCAATAAAACACGCAAGGGAGAAACATCTATGGTTTTTCCGCTCTTATAATAATTGTCCCAATATAGGTTTTCTCCATTATTGATATAGGATAGTAATGCCGCTGTATAGGTGGCGTTGGATTGTTCGAGAAGAAAAAAATTGGTGAACATTTCGGGCTGGGAGTGAAGGATGATTGTCCCCTTTTTAAATGGTGCCTTTAGGAAATTGATTTTGGGATTTTGAATCCTCAATGAATTTTTATAGATACCTACATTGCCTAGTACAGTTTGGGTTGCGGTATCTATTTGGGAAAAGTAGCGAATAGGAACATTTCGTGACATATGGTATGTCTTTCCTGCCAAAATATTTTCATTAACCAAACTTACCACAGGTTCGGTAACTGGCTTCATTTCTGTTGCCATTTTTAAATTCAAGGTGTCCAGAAGGTTTTCTTCTATATAATTAGCGGCAATAAAAAGAATGTTACCTTCTGAGGTCCAATTAAGAAGCTTTTCGATTTCTGCTTTTTCGAAATTGATTTCGTTGTTTACAAAGAGGTAACTGCCTTGAATACCTGGTTGGTCTAAAAATTCAAAAGGAGGACTGTCTGTTTCAACCAATTGGGAATGGAATTGGTCTTTTATAAGGTTATGTACTATAAAGGTGCCGTAGGGAATTTTGTCTTGCTTGGTATAGCTGGGGAACCAATTTATTTTAGGTGGCTGGTTGGCCTCCAAATATACTAATCCCGCCAAAAGAAGCAGAAATCCAAAAAACATTATTTTCTGTGATCTAACCACTTACTTTTACTATTTGCTCTCTTAGGGAATTAAAAACAGGTCTTGCTTTTAAGAAATCCGTTTCGGTGACCTCAAAATTGCCATACCAAACGTGGTCGTAGAGATCGGTAGTTTTTAAAAAGCCCGATTTTATTTTTTCCGATTTTATTTCGGTAAAATATTCACTGTTGGTTTTGTCGAACTGATAATCGATAAGACTCGATTCGGTTAATTGTTGAAGTATCAGCAGATAATAATAGCGAATTGCCATTCTAAAATTATTATTGGCCAAGGCATTTTCCATAAGCTCCGAAATATTCTTACTTCTGATTATTTCTTCTTCCTCAGAAAAAAACACTTCAGGTTTTGCTTTTTGACCAAATAATGTTATTCCCGGGTTGAATTTATAGAACAACCAGATAATGAAAATTAAAATACCTGTAATAATGAGATACGGCAGAACATGAACTAAAAAAGCGACAAAACCATTGGCCTGATAATCGCCCACCAGCCATTTCCAAAACCCGATCCAAATTTCCCATAGCCACTTTTTAAAGGAAGTCCACCAATTCGGATTGTCGGCAGCTTCGGAATAATCAAAGGCCTTGTTTGTTTTGAATTTTGAAAGGGTTTGCTCATTGAAATGGGGTACTTTAAGATCAATGCTCTTGTCGTATAAAATTTCTTTTGGTTTAACTATCAAACTATCCTGAACCTGTGCCCAACTTTTTATTGTGCCTACACAAAGGGAAAGATGGATTAATAAAAGAATTAGGATTCGCATAATTTTCTCAATATATAGTGCTTTCCCGAAATGGAAAAGCTGATCTTTTCTTGTGGGGTTGTCTTTAAAAACCACTTCACATTTAAAAATCGTCCCGTTCTCCAAGAGAATCGATTGTTTCCATAGTTCCGGTAAAAAACTTTTTTTCGTGAAGATTGAAATAAATAAATGCACCGCAAAGTGCGATTATCACATAAAGCAGATATTGGAATATTAATGCAATAGTGGTCAAAATAACGTAAACCCAGTCAAACATTGCGGCTGGATTGGCCGTAAAATCATTTGTCATGGACATGGTTTTAACGAAAAAATAAATGTACTGAGGTACTTGAAATATCATCGTGATAAAATAGTAAAGGAGAAATACAACGACTAAGGTGGCGAAAGTGCTCCACCATTCATTTTTGATAAGATTGAAGCAGTAACTAATGGTGTCTATTACATCTCTTCTTTCAAACACAACTACAGCATACGCTATGGATAATACTACCCAAAGATAAATACCAGGAATAATGCAGAAAACCGTACCCACGCTAACAATAAATCCCACCACAAAACTTGTGAGCACCAGTCGCCAAAAATCTTCGCGTACACCCACTTTCACTGCATCCAAATTGACAATACCATTATTTTCTATATAGGATTTAATATAGTGCAATACTATTCCGTTAAGCAATGAATAATAAGTGATAGCAGAGACAAGGAGTATTAAAATGGACAGCAGGGCGGTAGTGCCAAAACTATTAACCATATTAAAACTATCAAGAACGCCCATTCCTCCCAAAATAGCTTGCATGTAGTAAACATACGCAATTACCAGAATTATGAGTGCCGGACCAGCAATTTTGAGGATCAGGCCCATTAATGGTTTCCAATGCAGTCGTAAAAATTTAAAGATATCGGACAAAATGGTGCCCAGTTCTCTTTGTTTTTTGAAATGTATGGTTTCTTTCATAAAGTATAGGTTGTTTCTGCAAAAATTGATTGGTATACGCTACTAATATGGCCAATATTCCTATGGCTGATTTTTGCATAAAACTAATGAAAAAAGGGGATATGGATTTTAGATTTTATTTTCAATTTCGAAAATGCAAAAGTTGAATTTGTAATTGAAATTAAGTGAATCAGGGCTATCGATTTTTATAAAAAGCTGTTTGAAATCCGAACTGGCCTGAAATTGAATGTTTAAAACATCTTTTAGGACAGTGTTTTTCCAGATGGGATGAAACTATTGGCTATTCCTTAAATTAATAAATCATTTTTTAAACAATTGGGTCACTCCAGATAAGTCCACGTTTTAATTATTTAAGTAGCTTTGCGTCTTTTCGAAAAGGAATTCTTTTTAACGATTTTAATAATTATTTTGAATAAATAATATCAAATGGAAAATACAGTCGGAACAATCTCTGATAATAAAAATGAAAGTGATGCCTCCTCAACGGTGAAAATAGGGGTAATTGGTTTAGGATATGTAGGCCTTCCTCTAGCTCGTTTGTTTGCAACCAAATATCCGGTTATTGGTTTTGATATCAATAGGGCTCGAGTGGAAGAACTTCAAAAGGGTAATGATGAAACTCTGGAAGTGGCTGATGAAGTGTTGAAAGCTGTGCTTTTGGAAACAAATCCCTTAGGAAAGGTGTCAGAACAAGGAGCGGCTATAGCCAACGGGTTGTTTTGTACTGCGGACATAATGGACTTGCAAGGGTGCAATTATTTTGTTGTTACAGTTCCTACTCCGGTTGACAAAAATAGAAGGCCCATTTTAAAGCCCTTATATGCGGCCAGTGAAACTGTGGGCCGTGTATTGAAAAAAGGTGATATAGTAATTTATGAATCTACCGTATATCCAGGAGTAACAGAAGAAGAATGTGTTCCTGTTTTGGAACAAATTAGTGGGCTTCGCTTTAATGAGGATTTTTATGTGGGATATTCTCCAGAACGTATCAATCCAGGTGATAAGGAACATACGGTTGACAAAATTTTGAAAATTACGGCAGGTTCCACACCCAAGGCTGCCGACAAAATAAATAATATATATTCCTCCGTTATTACTGCAGGTACCTATATGGCTCCGAGTATTAAAGTTGCCGAGGCCGCAAAAGTTATAGAAAATTCACAGCGTGATATTAATATAGCTTTTGTTAATGAGCTCGCAAAAATATTTAATCTCATGGGCATAGATACGCACGCCGTTCTGGAAGCCGCCGGAACAAAATGGAATTTTCTTCCTTTTAAGCCTGGATTGGTGGGAGGTCACTGTATAGGTGTGGATCCTTATTATCTTGCACAAAAAGCACAGGAATGTGGCTATCATCCCGAAATTATTTTGGCGGGAAGGCGCTTAAACGATTCCATGGGAGAATATGTGGCATCCCAGGTTATAAAATGCATGATAAAAAAGGGCATTGTGATTAATGGAGCCAAAATTTTGATGCTTGGGATAACTTTTAAGGAAAATTGTCCCGATGTTCGCAACACTAAGATTGTAGATGTAATAGCAGCCTTGGAAGATTATGGAGTAGAAGTTGTAATATATGATCCTTGGGCACAACCAGAAGAAGTAATGCGAGAGTACAAATTGGAATGTAGCAAGACATTACCGCCAGAAAATTTTGATGGAATTGTATTGGGCGTTTCGCACAAGGAGTTTTTGGACTTGGACTTAGACTCCATGAAAAAGGAATTAGCTGTTGTATATGACGTTAAAGGAGTATTGGAAGTCGCCGATGGCAGATTGTAATTGGGATATTATGATGCCGAGAGCATTAGTCCAAAAAACAGAATAAATGAATTTAGAACAATTTAAAAAATTAAAATCAGCTAAAGTATTGGTTACGGGAGGAGCGGGCTTTATAGGCTCCAATTTATGCGAGGCGCTACTTGAGCTGGGTGCAAAAGTAACTTGTCTCGATAATTTTGCAACGGGACACAGATACAATATAGAACCCTTTATGACGAATCCCCATTTCGAATTGATTGAGGGTGATATCCGGGATTTGGAAACCTGCAACAGCGCTTGCAAAGGGCAGGATTTTGTTTTGCATCAGGCTGCCTTGGGTTCTGTTCCACGTTCTATAAACGACCCCATAACCTCAAATGATGTAAATGTGGGTGGATTCTTAAATATGCTGGTTGCTGCCCGGGATGCGAAAATCAAAAGATTTGTTTATGCGGCCAGTAGTTCCACGTATGGCGATTCGGAAACGTTGCCAAAGGTTGAGGACAAAATCGGCAAACCACTTTCTCCCTATGCTATAACCAAATATGTGAACGAGCTTTATGCCGATATTTTTCACACTACATATGGTCTGGATTCTATCGGACTTAGGTATTTTAACGTATTTGGGAGAAGACAGGATCCGAATGGGGCATATGCTGCAGTAATACCTTTATTTGTAAAGCAGTTCATGAAACATGAAAGTCCAGTTATTAATGGAGATGGCAGTTATTCAAGGGATTTTACTTATATTGACAACGTTGTCCAAATGAACCTGTTATGTATCACCACAGAAAATCATAGCGCCTTGAACCAAGTGTATAATACGGCAGTGGGAGACAGAACTACTTTGGTGCAGCTTACAGGGTTATTAAAAAAGTATTTAAGTTCTTTTGATCATCAAATAGGTGAGGTGGAAATTCAACACGGGCCTAATAGAAAAGGCGATATTCCCCATTCTTTGGCGTCCATTGAAAAGGCAAAAACTTATTTGGATTATAAACCTACACATACCATAGAAAACGGGATTGCCAATGCGGTGGAATGGTATTGGGAAAATTTGAAATAGTAGAATTTATTCGTCAATTAAAAATAATAAAAATGTATAATTCTCTTCTGTCAATAGCAATAAATGCCTCCATAAAAGCGGGAGAGGAAATTTTGAAAGTCTACGGCACAAAGTTCGATGTGGAGATCAAAGGGGATAATTCGCCATTGACCAAGGCGGATAAAAATGCTAATGATATTATCAATGATTTTTTAGTTCCCACCAATATTCCCATCATTAGTGAAGAAAATAAACAATTGCCCTTTTCTCAAAGAGGTGGGTGGGAGCAATGTTGGATAGTAGATCCGTTGGATGGTACAAAGGAATTTATAAAAAGAAATGGGGAATTTACTGTTAACATAGCATTGGTTAAAAATGGTATTCCATTGTTGGGGATAATTTATGTTCCGGTCTCCAAAACGCTATATTTTACCGAAGCCGATTGCAACGGTTCAAAAAAAATAGTGTTGAAATCCGAATTAGTTTCAATGGAAGAAATTTACAACCAAGCAAAAAGCATTCAACCGGATATTACTTCTGAAGTTGTGAGGATTGTTGGGAGCCGTTCCCATTTAAATCAAGATACCGAGGATTTTATAAAAGAAATTGAAAAGGAGAATAAAGTTGAAGTGGTTTCTAAGGGCAGTTCCTTAAAATTTTGTTTGGTGGCAGAAGGTTTGGCCGATCTATATCCACGTTTTGCACCCACTATGGAATGGGACACTGCGGCCGGCGATGCAATCTGTAGGGCGGTGGGCCTGGAGGTTGTTGATCAAGTTACCAAACAACCTTTGGAATATAACAAGGAAAACCTTTTAAATAATTATTTTTTGGTACGCGGTAAATGCTAGGTCGATCCCGGAAGAGACATATTGCCAAAACTATTACCTGGAGACTGGTGGGCACCATAGATACAATTTTAGTGTCTTGGATTGTAACTGGTAATCCTTGGACGGGACTGAAAATAGGTCTTGCGGAGATTACCACTAAGATGATTTTGTATTATCTACACGAGCGGGTCTGGTTTAAAATAAATCTCTCAAAGGCAGGAATAATAAGGGAAAGCAGATTCCGTCATATTGCAAAGGCTTTAACTTGGAGAGGTATTGGAACTTTGGATACCATGATGTTAGCCTGGATTATAACTGGAAATCCTTTTGCCGGATTAAAAATTGGGATGTTTGAATTGGTGACCAAAACGCTTTTATATTATTTCCACGAACGGGCTTGGTATCGAGTAAATTATGGTTTAAAAGATTGACAGAATATAATGGAGAAAAATATTTTCGTTCAAAACTTCAATATAAAAAAAACGGATCGTGAGAAGCTGAACAGGCATTTACCAATTTTAATTTGGTTTACTGGTTTATCAGGTTCAGGAAAATCCACAATTGCAAATGCGATTGAACAAGCACTTTTTAAAAACAATGTCCATACTTATTTGTTGGATGGCGACAACGTTCGCAAGGGTATAAATGCAAACCTCTCGTTTTCTCCAGGCGACCGCAAGGAAAATATCCGTAGAATAGGTGAGATTGCCAATCTAATGCTTGACGCAGGATTGGTGGTGCTTGCCTCTTTTGTTTCCCCATATCGCGAGGACCGCGACAATGTGCGACAAATTGTAGGAAAAGATAAATTTTTTGAGGTGTTTGTAAATACCCCTATTGAAGAGTGTGAACGACGTGATGTAAAAGGGCTTTATAAGAAGGCACGAAAAGGGGAAATTCAAGATTTCACTGGAATTAATGCCCCCTATGAATTACCTTTAGCTCCAGATATTGAGGTAGACACTACAAAATTGAGCGTGGAGGGAATTGTGGAGATTATTACAAAACAGATATTAGGTAAAATAATGTGATATGAGTAAATACTATTTGAATTATTTAGACGAGCTTGAGTCTGAGGCCATATATATTCTTCGTGAAGTATATGCACAATTCCAAAATCCAGTTATTCTTTTTTCTGGAGGTAAGGATTCAATACTTGTAACACATCTTGCCAAAAAAGCCTTTTATCCCTGTAAAATCCCTTTTCCATTATTGCACGTAGATACAGGTCATAACTTTCCGGAAACAATAAAATTCCGGGACGATCTAATAACTGAAATGGACGGACAGTTAATTGTTGGTTCCGTTCAAGAATCAATAAATACCGGAAGAGTAACGGAAGAGAGGGGTAAGAACGCTACCCGGAATGCGCTACAGATCACGACACTTTTGGACGCCATTGAATCAAATAAAATTGACTGTGCCATTGGAGGCGGTAGAAGGGACGAAGAAAAAGCACGGGCAAAGGAGCGATTTTTTTCCCATAGGGATGATTTTGGCCAATGGGATCCAAAAAACCAACGTGCCGAGTTATGGAACTTGTTGAACGGAAAATATTTTGAAGGAGAACATTTTCGGGCATTTCCTATTTCAAATTGGACCGAAATGGATGTTTGGAACTATATAAAAAGGGAAAATATACAAATTCCCTCCCTGTACCTTGCTCATTCTAGACAGGTAGTGTGGCGCAATGATTCATGGATACCTGTATCAGAGCACCTAAAGTTGGAAGAAAATGAACAGGTGCATACCAAGAGAATTCGTTTTAGGACCTTAGGGGATATTACCATAACAGGCGGAATTGAATCGGATGCTGATACACTTGAAAAAATAGCCGAAGAAGTTGCTGGGATGCGCATGACCGAAAGAGGAAACCGATCGGACGATAAGCGTTCGGAAACCGCAATGGAGGACAGAAAAAAACAGGGATATTTTTAGTGAAAGCACCTTGTAAACTCTTGGTTAAAACATCGAAACACCTAATTAATTCGAAATAAATGGTAAATAATAATCAATTGTTACGGTTTACAACCGCTGGCAGTGTGGATGATGGCAAAAGTACCTTAATTGGTAGATTGCTATATGATTCAAAATCTATTTTTGAGGACCAATTGGCTTCTGTAGAAAACACAAGCAAGAAAAAGGGCCATGATAATCTTGATCTAGCCATGTTCACAGATGGGCTACGGGAGGAGCGGGAACAAGGAATTACCATAGATGTTGCCTATCGATATTTCACCACTCCCAAAAGAAAATTTATCATTGCAGATACCCCGGGTCATATCCAATATACGAGAAATATGATTACTGGCGCTTCAACAGCCAACGCGGCTATAATATTGATAGATGCCAGACATGGAGTAATTGAACAGACCAAAAGACACTCTTTTATTGCTTCCCTTTTACAGATACCTCATCTGGTGGTATGTATCAATAAAATGGATTTGGTCAATTATGATGAATCTGTTTACAATGATATTGTATCCCAATACGAAAGTCTTTCCTCAAAACTTGTTATAAAAGATATCACTTTTATTCCCATAAGCGCGCTTCACGGAGACAATGTTGTTAATCGATCCAAAGATATGGAATGGTACAAAGGAGCGGCACTTTTATATACTCTCGAAACCTTACACATAAGTAATGATTTAAATAAAATCGACGCCAGATTCCCGGTGCAGACGGTTTTAAGACCGCAGAGGGATGGATTTATGGACTATCGGGGATATGCTGGGCGAATTGCCAGCGGTGTTTTCCGCGTAGGCGATGAGGTGATTGCCCTTCCTTCAGGCTTTACTTCAAAGATAAAAAGTATTGACGTTTTTGAAAAAACATTGGAAGAAGCCTATGTGCCCATGTCGGTGTCCATTACCTTGGAAGATGATATTGATGTAAGCCGTGGTGATATGATAGTCCGCCAAAATAATAGACCTGAAACATCGCAGGAATTCGACGTAATGCTTTGTTGGTTAAGTAATAATGCTTTTAAACCTAGGGCCAAATATACCGTATGCCATACCGAGAACTGCCAGAAAGCAATGATTACCAATATTCTTTATAAAGTGGACATTAACACCTATGATCGCATCACAGATGAGGATACATTTGGAATGAACGAAATAGGGAGGGTTACCATCCGAACGACAAAACCCTTAATGATCGATCCTTACGGTACAAATCGGGTAACGGGCAGTGTTATTCTTATTGATGATGCCACCAATGAGACGGTTGCGGCAGGGATGATTGTATAATCCATAAAATAAAAATGGCCTAAACAAATTGATGTTTTCAAATCTTTTTCTCAAACTACAGCTTTGTTTAATGGGTCGAAATTAAAATAAATTACAGTAAATGAAGATTAAAAATATTTGTTGCATCGGTGCCGGTTATGTTGGAGGTCCTACAATGTCTGTTTTGGCATTAAAAAATCCAAATATAAAGGTTACAGTGGTCGACATGAATGAGGCCCGAATCGGGGCCTGGAATGACGATGAATTAAACAATCTACCTATATACGAACCTGGTTTAAAGGAGGTAGTAAAAGTAGCGCGAGGAAAAAACCTTTTTTTCAGCACCGATGTTGATACTGCCATTCAGGAAGCGGAAATGATATTTATCTCTGTAAATACTCCTACAAAAACCTATGGTAAAGGAAAGGGAATGGCTGCGGATTTGAAGTATATTGAGCTATGTGCCAGACAAATAGCCAAGATTTCAACAACTGATAAAATTGTGGTCGAAAAATCTACCCTACCCGTAAGGACAGCGCAGGCCATAAAAGATATTTTGGACCAGACAGGGAATGGTGTAAAATTCCAGATTTTATCCAATCCTGAATTTCTTGCCGAAGGTACTGCGGTCCAAGATTTGTTAGATCCAGACCGAGTGTTGATTGGTGGGGAACAAAGCGAAGAAGGTAAGGAGGCGATTGAGGCTTTGGTAAATATTTATGGCACTTGGATTCCAAAGGAAAAAATTCTCACCACCAATGTATGGTCTTCCGAACTTTCGAAATTGGTGGCCAACGCTTTTTTGGCCCAAAGAGTTTCTTCCATTAATGCCATTTCGGAATTGTGTGAGGTCACTGGAGCCGATGTAGGTGAAGTGAGCAAGGCAATTGGGATGGATAGCAGAATTGGCCCCAAATTTCTTCAAGCTTCTGTAGGTTTTGGCGGTTCATGTTTTCAGAAGGATATATTGAATTTGGTTTATATTGCCAAGACCTACGGTTTAACCGAAGTTGCCGATTATTGGGAGCAGGTTATAATAATGAACGATCACCAAAAAAATAGATTTGCCGAAAAAATAGTCAGCAATCTTTACAACACGGTTTCGGGCAAAAGGATTGCCTTTTTGGGTTGGGCCTTTAAAAAGGACACAAATGATACCAGAGAATCTGCCGCAATATATGTAGCTGATGCTTTACTTCATGAACAAGCAGAAATCATTGTTTATGATCCAAAGGTAAGTGAAGAAAGGATTTATGAAGACCTCGATTATTTAGAAACGCGAAGTGCCGAAGACAATAAAAAAATGGTGAAGGTTGTAACAGATCCTTATGAAGCTTTCAAGGATGTCCATGCGGTTGTGATTTTAACGGAATGGGACGAATTTAAAAAATATGATTGGCAGCAAATTTATGAAGGAGTAATGAAACCTGCACATTTGTTTGATGGAAGAAAATTGCTGGATGGTTCAAAAATGAGAGAAATAGGATTCCAATATAGCGCCATTGGGGAATCAAAAATAATAGAATGAGGATGAAAATATTGGTTACCGGCGCTGCTGGTTTTATAGGCTACCACTTATGCGAAAAATTGATTTCCGATGGACATTCCGTAGTGGGATTGGATAATATCAATGATTATTATGATGTCAATTTAAAGTTGGCCAGACTGGGTGAGTTGGGAATATCCGAACAAGAAATAGAATACAATAAAATTTTGGTGAGTGCCCGTTATCCCGCGAATTACCGCTTTGTTAAAATGAATCTGGAAGATGAGACCAACCTACCATTACTTTTTAAGGAAGAGGCGTTTGATTTTGTTTTTAATTTGGCGGCACAGGCTGGGGTGCGATTTAGCCTGGAACAGCCCATGAAATATGTGGAAAGTAACATTGTCGGGTTTGTGAACCTTTTGGAGTGCATACGTAATTTTGGGATTCAAAAACTAGTGTATGCTAGCAGTTCCAGCGTATATGGGATGAATGAAAAAGTTCCTTTTTCTACGGAGGATAAGGTGGATAATCCTATAAGCATGTATGCAGCAACAAAGAAATGCAATGAACTTATGGCGCACGCCTATAGCCATTTATTTGGGATAGAAACTATTGGCCTTCGTTTCTTCACGGTTTATGGACCTTGGGGACGGCCAGATATGGCGATGTTTTTGTTTACGGAGGCCATTTTAAATGACCAACCCATTAAAGTCTTTAATGATGGAAATCTATCTAGGGATTTTACATATATTGATGACATAATTAAAGGGTTGGTGGCAACTGTAAAAAATCCAAACTCTGAAAAAAATCGATATCAACTTTACAACATTGGCAATGGAAAACCAGTTCAATTATTGGACTTTATAGAAGCCATTGAAAAAGCTACCGGAAAAAGAGCCATAATGGAAATGTGCCCAATGCAACCTGGAGATGTCGAAAGGACATGGGCAGATACCACATCCTTAAAAATGGATTATAATTATGAACCCAACACTTCCATCGATTATGGAGTGGATGCCTTTGTGAATTGGTATAAGAAGTACTATTGGTTTTATTCCAATTAAAATTTTAGATTTGTATTCATTCTTTAAGTGGCCGACTAACAAATTATCAGTTTTCCCCTACTGATACATCCCAAATAAACCTAATAAAAATATATGGAGCCTATCCAAACCTTATTGTGGAAGAAAAATACTGCCACTAAATAAATATCGTGAGGTATTACGGTTAACATGGAAATTAGATCAGGCTCAGAGAGTATTTCTGATAGCGGTAATTTAGGAAGTTAGATCCTTCCTGGGAGAAACAGTTTTAGTACACGATAAATTAAGTAATGTCTTAAACGGATCATGCTAGTAATGAATTTTGTCGGTTTGGATACTAAGAAGGTACTGAAGAATCATGTTGTGCTTATTTGATGATTAACAGTCACATGACTGTGAGAAATTTGTTAAGTTTATAATTGACTTTGTAACGGGAACTTTTTTAAAAATCAAAATATTATGCTGGATTTCATTTTAATAGGTGCCGCAAAATGTGGGACAAGGTCTGTTGCCGATTTCTTGTCACAATCGAAAGATGTTAATTTTTCTATTCAAAAAGAACCTAAAACACTCTATAAATATGACGATATTGATCTGATTAAAAAAGAGTATAAACAGCTTTTTAAGGAAAGGGTCGGGATAAAAGGCGAGGGAACTACAGGTTACTCAGAACCAATTGTCATTAATCGAACCATTGAGAATATTAAGAAATTTGAAAAAACACCTAAGTTTATTTTTATTGTTCGTAATCCGACCAAAAGAATTGAGTCGGCCTTAATGCAAAGAGCGAAAAAGATGAAAGTTAAAAATCACGACGAACTTTTAAGTGAGAAATTGACTCTTTATACGAGATGTATGTATGGCTTGGTGGTGTTCAAATATATTGAAGCCTTCGGAAGGGAAAATTTATTGGTTTTAAATTTTGACGATTTACGAGATAATAAGGAAAAATTTGTTTCCGAATTACGATCATTTTTAAATATAAAAGATTTGGATATGGATTATTTGGATCATAAAAACCAATCTATAGGAGCTCGTAGAATTCCCTTAATAAATACAATTTGGAAAAAACACATTTCTACTATCTATGCCAAATATAATTTACCAAGCTTAAAAAGTGTGGCCGAGCTAACCATTCAAATCTTTGGTAAAAAAATCAAAAAAGAAGAAAAGTTTTTTTTAAGCCCATCCCAACAGGAAACAGTCAATGATATACTGAGAGCAGATGCACTTCACTTCAAAGAGCAAATCGGCTGGAATTATTTAGATTTAAAATATTAAATTTAAATTATTTATAAGGTTTAATGGTAAATATGAATAAAGGGTGTTTTTAGAAAGCCAATATTAGATCTATGCAGTTAGGTATGAAGGGAGACATAAATTTTAGTCTGGAAACTGGCGAAAGACTTTTGGAGAGAGGGATTTCAATTCCCCTGTATTTTAGGGAAGGTCAAGTTTGATTAGCAAAACAATTTAAATCCCTATAATCTGGGATAATTTCCGAATTATGTAGTTAAAAAATTCTCAAGGGTGGCTGCATGAATCGAAAAAGGGATTGGCAGCTCATAATGGCGAAAGGAGAAAACCTGCCCTAAACTTTTATACAAGCCATAGAGTATCTAATGTCTAACACTTCCAATGTCCTTCCGTAAAAAATCCATACTGGGTGTTTTCTGGGTTTTTATTCAGCAGTTTAGCGGCCAAGCAGTAACATTTGTTATTTCCATAATCTTGGCTCGAATTCTTATGCCCGCCGATTTTGGACTTATCGGGATGATTGCCGTCTTTATGTCCATTTCCCAGATCCTTTTAAATTCTGGTCTGACTCAATCATTAATTCGCGAAACCAAACCTACTCAGCTGGATTACTCTACCGTTTTCTATTTCAACATTGGGGTAGGAGCCATTCTTTATATTATTCTTTTCATGGTTGCAGGATGGATTGCCGATTTTTATAAACAGGCTATTTTAACATCCATTGTACGCGTATATGCGCTTATCATTGTAATAAATGCATTTGGAGCAGTGCAATTTACAAGGTTAACCAAACAAATGGACTTCAAAACCCAAATGATGGTTACTGTCCCTTCATTATTTGTTGGTGGTATTGTGGGTGTAGTATTGGCTTTAAAGGGTTATGGAGTTTGGGCTTTAGTATATATGTCCTTATTGCAGGCTATTATGAGAACTATCCAAGTATGGTTTAGGAGTAAATGGATACCATCATGGCAATTCAGTAAGGAAAAATTCAAATATCACTTTGGATTTAGTTACAAACTGGGATTATCTGGCCTAATCAACTCCCTATACTCAAATCTTTATCAAATCGTGATAGGCAAGTTTTTTGCAGCCAGTCAAGTGGGGTTTTATGCAAGAGCCGAGAGCATGAGAAATTTGCCGGTAGGCAATATTGCGGCTGCATTGAACAAAGTTACTTATCCAATGTTTGCAGAGATTAAGGATGATAATCCAAGACTTAAAAAAGTGTATAGGATGTTGATGCAGTCTGTCACCTTTTTGCTCGCTCCCATAATGGTGTATTTAATAGTGATAGCTGAACCTCTATTTAGGTTGCTTTTTACAGAAAAATGGTTGCCTGCTGTCCCTTATTTTCAAATTTTGTGTGTATCCGGAATATTATATCCACTACATTCCTACAACTTGAATATTTTAAATGTTAAAGGAAGAAGTGACCTTTTCCTAAAATTAGAAGTGCTTAAAAAGTTTTTAGGCATATTAATTATCATTTTAACAATTAATTTTGGTATTTTAGCTTTGATATGGGGGCAATTGTTCGCATCCTTCATATCCCTTTTTATAAATTCCCATTATTCTGGGAAATTTATAAATTACAGTTTACGTCATCAAATAAGGGACATTGCACCAACCCTCTTATTGGCTGCCTTCGTGGGTATGGTAGTCTGGTCAATGGATTTTTATTTGTTTAACGATTGGAATGATATTTTTCAGATACTGATCCCCAGTTTTACAGGTGTCATTTTATTCCTCGGTATTGCCCACATTTTACGATTTGAAGCATATTTAACAATATTATCACTAATCAAGAGCCGAAAATGATACTAATCACCAAGCCGTTTCTTCCACCTATGGAAGAATATAACAAATATTTAGAGGGGATTTGGCAACGTAAATGGTTGACAAATATGGGGCCTTTGTCCGAGGAGCTTGAATTGAAATTAAAGGAACATTTGAATGTAAAAAATTTACTGTTTGTTACCAACGGTACTTTGGCATTGCAGATGGCTATCAAGGCTTTGGATCTTAAAGGGGAAATCATTACCACACCTTATTCCTTTGTGGCCACAACCAGTTCCATAGTTTGGGAAGGTTGCCAACCTGTTTTCGTTGATATTGATGCTAATACCTTAAATATTGATGCGTCAAAAATAGAAGAGGCAATTACACCTCGGACTTCTGCAATTTTAGCAACTCATGTTTACGGAAATCCTTGTGATGTTGAGGCAATCGGGGAAATTGCTGGAAAATATAACCTTAAAGTAATATATGATGGGGCCCATTCATTTGGTGTCGAAATCTATGGTAAATCCATTTTCGAATATGGAGACATTAGTATTTGTAGTCTTCATGCTACAAAGCATTATCATTCCATAGAAGGAGGTCTGGTAATTGCCCGTGATGCCGGGGTTCTGGAAAAATTAAGCTATATCCGTAATTTTGGCATAAAAGGCCCAGACTCTTTTGCAGAACTTGGGATAAACGGGAAAAATTCCGAATTCCACGCAGCTATGGGTTTGGCAAATTTGAAATACCTTTCTCAAATTCTGGAGAAAAGGCGTTTGTTAACCGAGACATATAGAAGAAATTTAGTGGAATTGAAGGCTGTATCTCCTGCTTGGAATACAGAAATGACGGAAAATTATGCATTTTTTCCGTTGATATTTGATTCCGAAGAACTGATGCATAAATGTATTCGGGAACTGACCAACCACAATATTTTTACTCGTCGGTACTTTTTTCCATCCCTGGGGAATTCATTGCCTTATTTGAATAAATTAGATTTTGGAATCACCGATTATATTTGTAAAAGAGCAGTGTGTTTACCCTTATATTATGATTTGTCGGTAGAAGATGTGAACCTCATTAGTAAGATACTCATGCAAACCCAATCAATTAGTAGACATAATTCGAAGAGGATTTTTTTGGAACAAGGAGTAGGATAATTTCAATTAATTTTATGACATTATCTTTAAACTTTGGGCCATTTCGTCTTCCTAATTTAAGTGTACTGATTTGAAAAGATATAGCGAAATGGAAAAGACACGCATAATTCATATCATTTCTGATATGAAGTTTATTCATAATGTTGATAATTTCGAAAATGGAAATATTGTCAATTCCCTCATTTTCATTGGTCCGAAACCCAGAATAATTGGAGATAAGAAGGAGAAAATCTGTTATTACAGTTCTTCTCTTAAAGATTTGGGAATAATAATTAAACTGTGTAAAAATGCCAATATAGTCGTTTTATATGAATTAAATTTTATTAAGTCCTATATAGCAAATCGATTGCCCAAATCTGTCAAAATTATATGGCGCTTTTTTGGAACGGAATTATATGTTAAAATCTCTGATCTTCTTCATAGTGAAAAAACCTTAAACATTCTTAAAAACAAAAATAATGGATTCAAGCAAAGATTTCGGAAAAAAACTTTCGATTTTTTTTCAATTATTAAATATGGAAATGGTCGAGGTGAAGAGTTCAGCCAAGCAGCATTTGAACGAGCAGATTATTTTTTAGGAATTTCCGAATTGGAATATGATTTTTTAAAATTAATTTGGCCAAAATTACCGCCATTTCTTCAACTGAGCATATCTTTAATGCCTCCAAGGGTTGTCAGTAGAAAAATAAGGTCTAATAATATTATTCTTGGAAACAATAGGAGGCCTTACAATAATCATTTGGATATAATTGATGGTTTAAAAAACATTGACGATTTAAAGGATTATAAGTTCCATTTAATGTTCAATTATGGATTGAATGATAATTACACTAATTTGGTCAGGCAAAAGGCGAAAGAAATAAACCAGGTTAATATTATTGAGGAATTTATGGGTACTCAAAAATTTATTCAATTCTTATCCTCGGTCGATGCATTTGTTATGAATGGTTATAGGCAAATGGCAATGAAAAATATTCTAATCGCCCTCCAACAGAATGTTAAGATTTATCTTAATGAAAAAAATATAATTTATACTTGGCTTAAGAATAACGGATTAAAAGTTTACACCTTAAATGACTTTTTTAATGATCTTCAAAAAGATAATCTTTTGCTATCAGAGGTCGATCAATACATCAATCGTGGGAAGTTAATGGAATTTTCCTCCAAGTATAATAAAAAATCTTTCCAAGAATCAATATTGAAAATAGCTGGAGAGAAGCAAAGTACCAAGTATTCAAAACTTCCGGGCCGGATTTAAAGCAGTTGAAAACAGAATAGACAAAGAAATCGAAACTTAAACGGATAAGTTACCTATTTTAAAACCAAAAAATTAAAAAATCAAACGACCATCACGAAGCTAATGATCAAAAATTATAACAATTTCCTGGACTACAAATCCTAAATAGTTTAATATTCAAGTCTTTTTTTAAAATTAATAGGATTGAAAATCTCCTCATTTATGTAACCTTCATGGACAGCACGCTGGAATTCTAGAGTTAATTTGGTAAAAGATGAAAATAGAATTAACCTACAAATTTAATTATGCAAATAGCTCGCAATTTGATTTTAGGATACATTCTACTAATAATAATAATGAAAATAGCAATACAGTTGAAAACATTTATGAGTAATATCGATTTTTATTAATATACAATGTTAAACGAAAAGCTATGTCATTAGCCCAAAAAGGCCTTTCTGGTTTTATTTATACATTTTCCAGTTCTATTTTTAATAAAATCATTGTATTCGCCGGAGGTATTTATCTCGCCCGGCTTTTAACTCCTGACGACTATGGTCTCGTGGCCATGCTTTACATCATTTTTTCAGTTTCCAACTTTATGATTTCGGGTGGGTTAGGACTGGCTCTAATCCGGGAGAAATATATATCTGAAGCCGACAAAGCCACTGTTTTTTACTTTAACACATTCGTCAGTTTGGGGATTTACTGTTTACTGTGGTTTGGGGCACCGTATATTGCATCTTTTTATGGTAGAGAGGAACTGGTTTTACTAACAAGAATAATGGGTCTGGACTTGCTATTTAAAAGCTTCACCATTGTTCAAGTCTCGGTTTTAAAGCGGAAGTTGAATTTCAAACTTTTAAGTATTATTGATGTGGTGAGCATTACATTGGTAATCGCTATATCTGTGGTTTTGGCCTACATGGGATTTGGTGTAATTGCTTTAGCAGTTAAATTTATTTTAGCTAGTTTAATTTCATCCATAATGTTGTATGCATTTAACCCATGGTTTCCCAAAGGTTTTGTCACAAAGGAATCTTTTAAAAAATTATTTTCCTTTGGGGGTAATGTTATGCTTTTAGGTTTTGTAAACAGTATCTCGAGAAATTTAAATCAAGTAGTTATCGGGAAATATTTCTCTTCAACTTCCTTAGGTTTTTTTAACCAAGGAAATATGCTAAAAGATAATGTGACCAATGCTTTAAATGACACTGTTATGAATGTCACATTTCCTATGCTAGCCAAACTTCAAGATGATAAGGAGAGATTAAAAGCGGGATATCAAAGGATAATGAGAATAAACACCTTTACTATATTTCCTATTATAACCATTTTAATTTTAACAGCCGAGCCGCTCATCATTGGCTTATTGGGAGAAAAATGGCGGGGCTCGGTAGTCTTTTTGCAAATTTTAGCCATTGCAGGATATGTGCGTCACTTGCATAGCATCAATTTAAATGTTCTTAAAGTGTATGGTAAGGGTAGGGATTACTTAGTTCAAGGATTTTTCAGAAATGGTTTGACGATTATAGGGATTTTAATTACGGTAAATATCTCCGTGATTGCTATGGCTTGGGCTTTTGTTGTTACGGAGTTTTTACAGCTATTTGTAAATATTTACTATAGTAATCGATATATTTCCTTCAAGTTTCAAGAGCAGTGGTCTATTATGTTTCCAATAATCGGAATTACAATTTTAACAGGTATTGGTGTGTATCTAATAGGGAATTTAGACTTTGTTCACCCAATAATAAAGTTGATCGTGATGTCTGTTTCGGGTATGGTTTTTTATCTTCTACTGGCTTACCTGTTTAAACTTAAAGCACTCGATGATATGAAATTCATATTAGCCGATAGATTTAAATCTTTAAAGAAAAAGAAGAAATGAAGGAAAGAGCCAAGAGAATTCATATTACTTCGAGCGGGCCACGAACGGGAACTACCCTTCTCGCTGAGGTAATGAAAACGTGTTTTGAAATTGACTGTTATTGTGATCATGAGGCTCCAATTTCATTGTCAAATTCAAGTTTTGGAGATTGTTGTACCATCTTGACAAAAAAGCCATCAAGTACTGTTCACTTGGATAAGGCGATTAGTTGGGATCCCAGCCTATTTGTGATATGTCTTATTCGTGATCCGAGAGATATGGTCTGCAGCTATCACGGGAGAATACAGGATAAGTATTATTGTGATTTGGAGTTCTGGTTTAATTTTGTGGAGAACTACAAAAAATTGAAAGGTAATAAACGGGTCTTGCTAATAAAATACGAAGATCTCACTGAACATCCGAATTTGGTTCAAAAGCAGATAATGAAAGAAATGCCTTTTCTTTCCAAAAAACATGATTTCTCAGACTTCCATTTATATGCTAAGCCTGTAGACGATTCTGTCAAAGCCCTTAAAAAATTGCGACCCATTGAGAGTAAGGGGATAGGGAATTGGAAGAATCATTTACCGCGTATCAAACATCAGTTTGAGCAATATCCCAATCTGGAAGATACCCTAGTCCTTCATGGTTATGAGACTTCTAAAGAGTGGGTCGAAGCTTTGGCCGGTGTGGAATATGAAGATTATGAAAGCCACAGAAAATTAGTGCATTCTTCCGAAAAAACATTTAAAACATTGGTATTAATTTATCTAAATATTTTTCTTGAAAAAAAAGGACTTAATCCAGAAATTTGGTTGGCCCCATTCAAAAAAATATTTTGACTTAACTTTAGCAAGTTTCAACTTCTATTCGTAGCAAATGAATGTGAATTTTGAATATGTTATTAACTTTGAAGATGTTTAGATTTATTTAAAAGAATCTATCGATTACTGAAAAATATATTGAGCTTTTACTTGAAATCTATAAAATCGCTTTTGAAAGGCTTGTTATTGCCCTTGTTTAAAAATCATAAATTTCTAGATTGTAAATCATATGCAAAAGAGGACTCTCGGAACTTTGAAGAAAACTATTATTAAAATACGGAACTGTTAAGTAGGATGGCAAGAGCACAAAAAAAGTCTTTTCATATAATATATTTTTTTCTACAGCCATTCTTTACGCTTCTTTATTACTTGAAGAATTTTAGAAAGCCGGAAGCCAAGAATGTAATGTGGCTGTTTACTATTTTTTTTGGTTTTACTTTCGCAATTGGAAAAGAGACTCAAAATAGTGATATTACAAGATATATCGCGGATATACCGTTGTTTCATAATCTGCATTTAAGCTTCTCAGGTATTTTGGCATATTATTATGCTTCGCCTGAAATAGATATTCTGAGGATATCTCTTGCATTTATAGTTTCTTATTTCACAGCGAATGGTTTTTATTTGATTATTGTCTATGGTGTAATTTATGGTTTTTTCTATTCTAGGAATATGTGGTATATCTTGGATAGGCTAAAGGGCAGAACCAAGACCTTCACGCGAATTTTAATTTTTTGTTTGTTTCTTATCATTCCTATTTGGGGCCTCAATGGATTCAGATTTTGGACAGGGGCTCATATTTTTCTTTTTGGTTTACTACCTTTTTTGTTTGAAGGAAAAAAGAAATCACTTATTTGGTGCTTCATTACTCCGTTTGTGGTCCATTATAGCTTCTTGGCTGCTTTGGTACCTCTCTGTATTTATTTGATTTTTGGTAACAAAATCAAACTTTATTATATATTTTTTATTTTCAGCTTATTTATTAGTTCAATTAATATCACTCAATTTAATAAACTTGTTGACACATATGCTCCTAAGAGTTTTGCTGAAAAATCCGCAGGTTATAGAGGTAAGGAGAACGTCGCAAATTTTACTTCTGGAAAAGGGAGATATAACCGAGAAAAAGAGGTTTGGTATTCAAAATTCTTTAGGGAAATTCAGAAATATACCGTTGCAATGTTTTTATTGGTTTTCTATTGGTCGTTTAGAAAATCCCTCTCCACTGATGGGGAATTATTACGACTTTTAAGTTTTATTCTCCTTTTTTATGCCTTTGCAAATATTCTGTCCTCTCTTCCATCCGGAGGAAGATTTGTAGTGGTTGGTAATTTGCTCGCCTTCTCCTTTCTCACCCTCCATCTTCAGAATAATATAGTAAATAGGGATTTATATAGAGTTGCAAATATTGCAACCCCATTTTTGGTTGTTACTATTATAATTTCTTTAAGAATGTCTTTATATTTCTTAAGTTTAATGTCATTAATTGGAAATCCCATAACGGCAATATTTTCCTTTGGTGATAATATTTCATTAAATGATATTATAAAAGGTCTTTAAGTACTCATAACCTAATTTAATTATCTGTTACGGCTTTGTTTTTTAATAATAAAATCCTGATATAGATTGAATGATAAACTAGGATCGGAAGTAAAACACGGGAACGGCAATATAAATAATGTACTAAATTGGAAAAAACAAGAGTATTAATAATTGCGAATGGTTTTTATCCGGAACAAAGTCCTCGAGCCTTTAGAGCAACAGAACTTGCGAAGGAATTTTGTCGGCAAGGTCATCATGTTTCCGTAATGGCCCCGTCGAGAGAAAGTATTCAACCTCTTTTAACAGAATATCCTATTGAATTTATTAGTTTGGGAAAATTGAAATGGAAAATTCCTATTAATCAAAATTTAGGTAAAGTTGGCGCCTTATATAATAAGGCTGCGAATCGTTTGCTGCCATTGTTATTTGAGTATCCAAAAATTGAGCTTTATTATAAAGTAAAGAAAAAATTAAGGGAAGAAAACGGTAAATTTGATATTCTTATCTCAATTGCCGTTCCCTATCCAATCCACTGGGGAGTTGCTGCTTCCTGGTCTACAAAAAAAGACAAAAATATAGCACCTATATGGATTGCCGACTGTGGTGACCCTTATTGCATTCAAGAAAATGACACCTTCCAACCCCCATTTTATTTCAGATGGATTGAAAAATGGTTTATGCGCAAAGTGGATTATATCTCTGTGCCCACAGAAACTTCGTATCGAGGCTATTTTCCAGAATTTCATTCAAAGCTTAAAGTAATACCACAGGGATTCCGTTTTGAGGATATAGATAGGAGAGAAGGGGTCAATGATGGTATTGTTCGCTTTGGATATGGAGGTTCTTTCGCCCCCAAAAGAAGGGATCCCGGCGCACTTTTGGAATTTCTTACAAATTTGGATAATTCATTCCTTTTCGAATTTCACATCTTCACAAAAAATGCCAGTTTTGTTGAACGTTATGCTTTGAAAGATTCCCGCATTATTCTTCATCCAGCAATCCCAAGAATTCAATTTTTGGAGACATTATCCACATTTGATTTTGTAGTTAACCTAGCGAATTTCGGTACCGCTCAAACTCCTAGTAAATTGATTGATTATTCAATTATCAATAAACCAGTATTACAAATCGATCCGGGACATTTGGAAACTGAAATTATTTTACAATTTTTGAACGGTAATTATAAAAACCAGATCAATATAGACAGGCCTGAACAATATCGAATCAACAATGTAGTAAACCAATTTTTAGTTTTGCGTGAATCCTAACTTCGAACAAAGATATAATGAAGAAATGAGTGCAATTATTATGTGAACCACTATATTATGAAACACTGGATAACTGGTGAGTTGTAGAAGAAATTAAATAATGATAGAAAAGGTAAAAAATTTACTTCTAAATGCTAGGGGTTATAAAAGCGATAAAAAACTGATTGTTATTGAATCTGATGATTGGGGTTCGGTAAGAATGCCTTCTAAACAATCTTATCTTAATCTTTTAGGAGCGGGAATAAGGGTGGATAAATGTGGTTATAACTCTTTCGATAATTTAGAAACTGAAGATGATATGAATGCCTTATTGGAAAATTTTAATTCCATTAAAACTCCCACTGGAAAAAGGCCTGTTTTAACCGCAAATACTATTGTGGCAAATCCTGATTATGACGCGATTAAGATAGATAGTTTTCAGAAATACAGTTATGAGACATTTCAAACCTCCTATTTAAGATATCAAGGCAATACAGCCACCTTAAATATAATTAAGGAGGGGATAAAGGAAAATCTATACTATCCACAACTTCATGGAAGGGAGCATATTTATCTCAACAATTGGATGAAGGCCTTACAGAATGACCATAAGGAGACGAAGATTGCATTCCATAATAATGTATATGGATTGAGTACAACTATTACAAAAGATGTCAGAAAAAGTTATTTGACGGCATTGGATTTTGATTCTGTGGATGAAATTCTTGATCATGAAAAAGTTCTTAATGAAGCTTCCAATATTTTTCACAGTTCCTTCGGTTTTAATTCAGAAACATTCATTCCCCCAAACTATACGTGGCATCCCCTGCATGAACCTATTTTTCAGAAAATGGGAATAAAATATATCCAGGGAGCAAGGGCACAGAAGTCACCTTCAGTCCAAGGTTATAAAACTATTAAACATTTTATGGGTAAAAAAAGCAATATTGGACTTTTTTATTCTATAAGAAATTCGGCTTTTGAACCTTCAACAAAAAAAAATATCGATTGGAGAAAAAAGATAATTGGAGAGGCGAAAGCAGCATTTTTATTAAAGGCTCCCTTAATTATCAGTACACATAGAGTGAATTTTATGGGAGGAATGGTGGAAAGCAATAGAACAGATAATCTTAAACTCTTTAAATCTATTTTGATTGATTTAATCAGGATTTTTCCAGAGGTGGAATTTATAAGTTCAGCAGAATTAGGTAGGAGGATGGCTCAAAACTCAATATTATGAATTTTGATATTTTTATTGTAGGTGACTTTTACGTTGGCACTCATGCTGGGGGCAGGTTGTTACCGCTTTTAGATGATAATGATATTGACCTTCTATTTGGCGATTTATTGCCGGCAATCAAGAATTCGGTTTTATCTATTATTAATTTAGAAGCTCCTCTTTTGGACGATAGTTTTTTAGAACCGAAAACAGGACCGTCCTTGAAAATGCCCACAAAAGTTGCTAGAATGTTAGGGGAGGCGGGTGTTGATTTGGCGTGTTTAGCAAACAATCATATTATGGATCATGGTTCAATTGGTCTGGAAAGTACCCTTAGAGTTTTAAAGGAAAATAAAATTGGAATTGTAGGCGCTGGTTTAACAGAAAACGAAAAAAGAAATCCTTACATTAGGACTATACATAATCGAAAAATAGGGATAATAAATATTTGCGAGAACGAATGGATTACAGATAATAATAGCGAAGCGGGAGCAAATGGCTTGGATGAAATGGAAGCATATTATCAAATTGGTCATTTAAAGTCACTAACGGATTTTATAATAGTAATTTTTCACGGGGGTAATGAATATTATCCATTGCCTAGTCCTAGAATAAAGAAAACAATGCGTTTTTTTATTGACCTTGGGGCGGATGCTATAATTGGTCATCATACCCATACATATAGTGGTCACGAGATTTACAATGGAAAGCCTATATTTTTTAGTCTTGGAAATTTTATTTTTGATAGCAGAAAAAAGTCCAAAGGGAAAAACTGGAATTTAGGTATTGCAGTAGGAATTAATATAGTTTCGGATGAATTAGTATTTGAAATAATACCTTTTGAACAACATGCTGAAAATTTTGGGGTAAACATTTTGAAAAATGAAAATTTAAGATTGTTCACTGTTGACCTTGAAAGATTAAACGTGATTATTAGAGACGATCATCTCCTGCAGACGACTTATGAAGAATTTGCCAATCAATTATCAACTCAATACCATTCCTTTATAAATCCGTATAACGGTAAATTAAGTACACTTTTTAAGAAAGGGCTTCTGCCGAATATTTATGGTAAGTATAAAATCAGGGTATTATTGAATTTAGTTAGGTGTGAATCCCACAGAGATGTCCTTGAAATTGTATTGAAACAAAAATTTAATTAATTTATTTGCAAATGCGTATAGCAATCCATAATAATAAAGATTCATTTGCCTCCAAGTGGATAGAATATTGTAAAAATAACAATTATGATTACGAGGTTGTGAATTGCTATGATTCCAGGATTATGGAGATTATGAAGGATTTTGATATCCTTTTATGGCATTATCAACAATCCAATGCAACCGATAATTTTCTGGCCAAAAAATTATTGGAATCTTTACAATTTTCAGGGAAATTGGTTTTCCCTAATCATAACACAGGATGGCATTTTGATGACAAAGTTGCCCAGAAATATCTTTTGGAAGGTTTAAATATTGAAACCCCGAAAAATTATGTTTTTTATGACTTAAAAGCTTTAAAAAAATTTTCTGGTGATGTGCAATATCCAATTGTGTGGAAATTAAAGGGAGGATCAGGAAGTAGGAATGTAAAATTAGTCCATTCCGCCCCTGAATTGCTTGGTATTGGTAAGCGAATGTTTGGGAGAGGAATAAGGGAATATGATTCCTGGAATGGATTAAAAGAAACTATACGTAAATATAAAATGGGCAATAGGAAATTCAAAGACATTTTGAAGGCTTTTGCCCACCTTATCTATCCGGTTCGTTACGAACGTATGAGTGGAAGAGCGTGGGGATACATGTATTTACAGGAATTTATACCAAAAAATGATTCTGATTATCGGGTTATTGTTATTAAAAATAGGGCGTTTGCAATAAAGCGTTATACAAGGCCCAATGATTTTAGAGCCAGTGGAAGCGGGTATATTGAATATAAAAAGGAATTATTTTCCGATAAACTAATTTTAAAAGCTTTTGAAATTGCAAAAAAGGTAAGGGCTCAAAGTATTGCTTTTGACTTTGTATACCGCGAAGAACAACCATTGTTGGTGGAGATGAGTTATGGGTTCCGAAAGGAAGCTTATTACAATTGTGAAGGATACTGGGACGAAAGCCTCAACTGGTTTCCGGGAGTATTTAACCCATACGCTTGGATGATTGAAGATTTAAAAACTGAGTTTTTAGAGCGTCGAGAAAATAAATAGAGGGTGGTTAAATTATGATGGAACCTTTAGGCTTAGGGATTTTTAAAAAAAATTGTTGAAATGAATGTTAGAGCTTTACTAGCAAAAAATTATATAAATTTCAGAGGTTGGTCCACTAAACGAAAAATAGTGATCATTGAATCTGATGATTGGGGGAGCGTGAGAATTGCGAATGCCGAAGTAGCCGGAAAGTTAGCTAACAAATTTCCTGAAGGCAAAAAAAGTCCATTTTTGGAATATGATGGTCTGGAGAGAAAAGAAGATTTAGAATTATTACTGGATGTCCTAGATAAATATAAGGACGTTAAGGGAAATTCTCCTGTCATAACAGCACTTTCTCTCACATCCAATCCTGATTTTGAATTGATAGATAGGACGGGGGAGTACCATTCTGAAACAATTGAAAAAACATATCAAAATTATGGAGAGAACGAGTTATTCCAATTTTGGATAACCGAGGGAATTAAAAAAAATCTGTTATTTCCTCAATTTCACGGTAAGGAGCATCTATTTCCTGAAAGATATTTTTCCCGTATTCAAGATGAGAACGATACAGAACATTTTGCCTTTATTAATAAGTCTATCCTTGGCAGCAATAATAGTGTGGCAAGGAATAAAAATTTCCTTGCAGCTTTTGAATATCATAATGATAGGGACAAAATGAATATTGAAATTAGAACAGAGGAAGGGTTAAATAAATTTGAGGAATTATTTGGTTTTCGCTCTGTCTCATTTTGTCCTTCCCAATCCATTTACGGCGATCATATTTTTAAGATTCTAAAAGATAATGGAGTTCTGGCCATTCAGGCAGGTCAGCAGTTTGTACCCCACAATATGACACTTAAAAAAGTTGATCATTTATGGGGAGATAAAACATCTAATGGAATTGTATTTTGGAGGCGTAATTGCACTTTTGAGCCTAGTAAATCCAAGAAGCCAGATTTTGTAAACGAATGTTTAAAAGAAATTGAAATAGCCTTTCGATGGGGAAAGCCTGCAGTTATTAACAGTCATAGGGTTAATTATACAAGTAGGGTAAAATCTGATGTGAGAGATATAACCCTGGCAAATCTTGATAATATGCTGAAAATAATATTAAAGAAATGGCCCGATGTTGAGTTTTTAAACAGCGCGGATTTGGCGAAATTAATGCACGTCGGAAATTAATGTTATAGGATGCCTAGACAAATTTTAAAAAAACATCTTATTAATATTCGTGGTACACGAATGAATAAAAAATTTGTCGTATTTGAATCTGATGATTGGGGTTCAATTAGAACGCCGAATAAGAAGGTAAGAAAGGAATTAATGGACCAGGGCCTAATTAAAAGTAATGATCCGTTTTCTCAATTGGATACTTTAGAAACTACCGAAGATTATCAAGCTCTATTTGATGTGTTAAAAAAGTTTAAAGATAAAAATGGAAACAACCCTGTTTTAACAGCGAACTTTATTTTAAATAATCCCGATTTTAAAAAGATCGAGAATTTCAATTTTGATTCTTATTTCAGTGAACCATTCTATAGCACTTACCAGCGATATCCTAGAAGTGAATCAGCGTTTAAGATTTTTTGGGAAGGTATGGAGCAAAAAATTATTATGCCCCAATTTCACGGAAGGGAACATTTAAATGTGGTTCGATGGATGAATTATTTAAAATCACATAATCAAAAATTTCATTATGCCTTTGATAGAGAGTGTTTTGCCATTCTTCCAGATTCTCCCCAAGATGGGAATGATCACATACTGGCTGCCTATGATTACAAAAATGAGTTTGAACTTAATTACATAAAAAAAAGTGTATCTGATGGCTTAAAGCAATTTGAAAAAATTTTTGGGTTTAAATCCAAAACTGCTATTGCTCCTTGTTACGTATGGGATGAAGAAATTGAAAAAATTTTAATTGTAGCGGGGGTTAGGGGTATCCAAAGTTCATATTTGCAGAAAATGCCATTGCACGATAAACCCTTTGGAAAAACCTATCCTTATCTAGGAAAAATGAATAAGTTTGGTCAACAATATCTTATGCGTAACGCTTTATTTGAGCCTGCTTTAAATACGAATGTGGATTGGATAAATAAGTGTTTACAGAGTATATCCATAGCCTTTAATTGGGGAAAACCGGCAATCATAAGTATGCACAGAGTTAATTTTTGCGGGAGAATGGACGAAAATCGGAGAAATGAGAATCTGAGGGATTTTGAAATCCTAATTAGTAAAATGATAAAAAGATGGCCAGATATACAGTTTTTGAGTAGTGCAGAGCTACTAGAAAAATTATGACAATAAAATTAATTAAATAAGAAAATTAAAAAACTTAATCCAGACAACTATTATTTAATCCCCAGAAATATTATATTCATTAAAAAAATAAATATTTGAAAGAGGTTATTTTAGTTTCACCGAAACTGGGAATAGGAGGGATTCAAAGGGCACTTACTAATTTGGCTAACTGGTTGGCTGAAAAGGATTATAAAGTTTTTTTTATATCGTGTAAGAAAGAGGAGGTGTTTTATGAAATGGATCCGCGCGTTAAGCTTATCACACCGGAAATTAATCATCCTGGACGAGGGGGCAATATCATTTCCCATTATTTATATATTATAAAATTTTTAAGAAAAGAGTTCACAAGAATTCCCGCCAAACATATTATTTCTTTTGGTGATGCCTTTAACCCTCTCACATTAATCGCTAGTATAGGTCTAAAAAAAGAAATACATATTTCTGACCGAACTAGCCCTGATTATAATTTCAAATTTTATGTAAAGTTTCTAAAAACCTTTACGTATCCTCTTTCTTCAAATTTTATAGCGCAAACATCCCGGGCTGCAGAATGGAATACAAAAAAATTTGGTAAAAAGCTAAATATTTCGATTATCCCCAATCCCGCAAGGAGAGTACATTTGAAAAATGTTAAGAGGGAAAAAATCATCCTATATGTAGGCAGGTTCGCGTGGGAAAAGGCTCCCGAAAGATTAATTAGATCTTTTGCAGAAATTGAAAATAAAAAGGGATTTAAACTTCGCATGTGTGGTGAGGGGCCCATGTTGAAAGACATGAAAACGTTGGCGATGGAATTGAAAATAGATGAAGAAGTAGAATTTTTAGGTAAAGTTACTGATATTGATTATCATTTATCAGCAGCAAGTATATTTGTCTTACCCTCCATTTTAGAAGGGTTTCCTAACGCATTATGTGAGGCTATGTCGGCAGGACTTCCCTCCATCTGCTATAATACCATACCTTATGAAGATCTTGGAATTCCCAATAAGGATTTTTTAGTGGCCCATTATAATGGTAAACCCGATTTGACAGCATGCGTAACATTATTAATTAATTCCGAACAATTGAGATCGGAAATTGGGAGGTCTGCAATGGGTATTAATGATCGATTGAATAATAATAAAATTTGTGAAAAATTTGAAGAATTAATCATTAAATAAAATATCAAAATCTTTTTTTGGTTTTGGATTAATTTAATAAAGTTTTGAAAATCAAAAATTAGAAATGATATTATCGGGAAAATAAAATATATTAGTCTTTTTTCGAATGAATATAAAATTATGAAAAAGAGAAAGTTAATAGATACGTATTATAAACTTCCTGAAATAAAACGACCCTTTATTGTAAGAAGGCTGTATAACAAATTGCTAGAGAAGGTTTTTAATATTCTTGTAAACCATCAGATGCCATCGTATTATGCAAATAATCCTAGCCCTACTCTTCAGCCGTTCGGAAATCATGTACATGGAATAGAAATAATTGCGAGTCTAACAAGTTTTCCGGGCAGGATAAAGACTACTTATTTGGCTATTGAGGCAATTCTAAGACAATCTGTTAAGCCAAATAGAATTGTGCTTTGGCTTGCTGAGGGTCAATTTCCCAGACATGAGGAGGATTTACCTGAGCGGTTGCTTCAGTTAAAAAGTAAAGGTTTAGAAATACTATTTTGTGATGATATTCGGTCTCACAAAAAGTATTACTATACATTGAAAAAAAGATCAAAGGAGGCCATAATTCTTTTTGATGATGATTTATTCTTTCATGAAGATGTAATAAAAAATCTTGTGGAAATACATTTAAAAAATCCAAATTGTATTATTGGAACTCGAGTTCATCGAATGACATTTTCACGGGATGGAATGTTAAATAATTATAGGAATTGGGAAATAAACTATAAGGGAGAAGAAGCGTCAATATTAAATCATAGCAATAGTGGACATGGTACGCTTGTTCCACCATCTGTTGAATTTGATGATATATTTTTTAATAAAGAAATTTTTATGAAATTGTCTCCAAATTCAGATGACGTTTGGTTTAAAGTGAATTTAATAAGATTAGGCATTCCGGTAGTTACAAACGGTGAATATGCAAGAGATACTTTAAGTATAAAAGGTACTTATAAAAATTCGTTAGTATCCAACAATACACATAGGGGTTTAAAGGATAAGCAGTTTAAAGCTGTTTTTAAGTATTTTGAAATTGAACCAACTGAAAAGTCTTTGAGGGGATTGGAAACCAAGTAAATTGACACTACCTTATAATTTTACCTTGAAAATATTTTCAGCTCAATTTTAAAGAAATAAATATGAAACTCGATTTTGTTATTATCGGTGGAATGAAATGCGGCAGTACTGCTGTTGGGAGTTTTTTTAGTAAACATCCCGAAGTTAATTTTTGCAAAATTATTGAAGGCGACTATTTTGCTCTTAACAAGATGAGAATAAAAACTTTAAGGGAATATTTTCGGGTTTATTTTAATGAAAAGCCCGGTTTAAAGGGGGAATCTTCGCCCACCTATTCACATCCCGGAAATTTACCAGGAACAGCGTTAAAATTAAAAGAGAATTTCCCTGATATCAAAGTAATATTAATAGTAAGAAATCCTTATAAAAGAATTGAATCGCACATGAACCATCTCAGGCTTAATGGTCATGACATTCCAAAAGATTTTGATGAGTGTATTATAAAATTCCCCAATATCATTAAAAACAGTTGTTTTGGCTTTATGGTTGATGAGTATTTAAAAGTTTTTGGTAAGGAGCAGTTTATGGTAGTAAACTTTGAAGATATTATTTCTGGAGTAGGATTGGACCAAATTTGTGATTATTTGGAAATTGAAAAAATACAAGAAATATTACCTAAGGCAAATAAAACAGATTTAAGATATGTTGAGTTACCCATTACAAAATTTTATAAATCCCATTGGGTAAAGTTTGGGAAAATTCCTGGTTTTGATTTAATCAAAAAACCATTGAAATTTTTTTTGGATAAGTCTTTTTCGAAAAAATTACCGACTACTGATATATATTTATCAATTCAGAGTAACGAGAAAATAAAAGAGGTTTTAAGAGAAGATGTTCTTTTATTCAAAAAACATTATGGATATAGTCCATTTAACCTTAAAAGTTAGAGAGAAAAGTGCTGGTTTAATAAAATCTATATTATTAATTAGTAAATGGCGCAAGTATTAAAAAAATGATTGGTATTAGTTTGGATATCATTGTTTTGCATTATTAATGTGGAGAAATAATTTGGAATATGAAAATATTAATAATTTCCCCTTCATTGAAAATGGGCGGTATAGAGCGATCTCTCTCGACTTTGGCAAATTTTTTTGCAGATAAGGGATATCAAATCTTTTTTATTTCCTGCCAAAAAAGCAAACCCTTCTATAGATTAAATAATAAAATCCATCTACAAGAATTTAGTTATCTCAGGTCAACCGGCATTATTAATAAATTTTTTTTTTATTATAATTTGGTATGGTATCTAAGGAAAAAAACCTCTGAAATTAAACCCGATTACGTTTTATCTTTTGGAGATGTTTTTAATCCATTAGTATTACTTGCCCTAATAGGATTAAAATATTCCGTGTTTATATCTGATAGAACATGCCCGTATTTTTCATATAATAATCTAGTTCGTTTTGGACAAAAAATGCTATACCCGTTATCTACTGGATTTATAGCTCAAACTGAAAGTGCTGCGCGCTATAAAAAAATTCAATTTAAAAATAAATTAAATATAAAGGTTATTTCAAATGCAATAAAGCCTGTTGAACTTTTTCCCGATTTGAATCGCCAACAACAAATTACGTATGTTGGTAGGTTGTCAAAAGAGAAAGGGGTTGAACGCTTAATTATTGCTTTTAATAAAATAAAGAACAAGAATTGGAAGTGTGTTTTGGCTGGGGATGGTCCAGAGAAAATTAAACTTCAGAACTTAGTAAAAATCCTTGGATTGGATGAAAAAGTTATATTTTTAGGCCTTATTAAAGATATAGACCGTCTTCTGGCGAGTTCTTCTATTTTTGTTTTACCCTCTTTTCGTGAGGGGTTCCCTAATGCATTAGTGGAGGCTATGTCTGCAGGCTTACCATCCATTTGCTTTGACAGTATACCCTATCAAGATCTTATTATTGATGGGTATAATGGATTTGTAGTTAATGACAACCAAATTGAGGATTTAACTAAAATTATAGACAAATTGGTTGATAATGAAGGACTTAGATTGGAAATTGGAGAAAATGCTATGGAAATAGGCAGAAGGTTGAATGTGGACGTTATTGGGAGGGAGTATATTAATTTTTTTCATAATAGTAACTAATTGATGGACAGAATTTACAAGATATATTTTATTCTGCCCAATTTTAAGAAATTTGGATTTTTTGGGAAAGTTGTCAATAGGTCCCTTGAGAAATTCATGAAAATATTATTAGATCTATTTATTCCCCAATATTTAAAAAAAACCCAAGCTATACAAGGAATGGGAATTAATATGAAACCAAGGGAAATGAAATATATCGTAACTCTTACTTCCATACCCGAAAGAATTGATGAAATATGGATTACTATAGAAACTTTACTTCGGCAGTCATTTCAACCTGATCAGATAATTTTATGGCTTTCCGAACTGCAATTTCCAAATAATTCGTTACCACAATCTCTTTTAAATTTAAAAGAACGTGGTTTGCAAATAGAATACGTGGCGGATGATATCAAATCCCATAAGAAATATTTTTATGCCTTTAAGAAATTTCCAGATGCAATTGTCATTACTGTAGATGATGATGTTTATTATCCTAAAAACACATTAAGATATTTAATTGAAGCACACAATAATCATCAAAATTCAATAATTGCAAACCGGGCACATAAAATTACCTTTTTAGACGGAAAGTTAAGGCCTTATAGGAAATGGGTTCACAATATTAAATGCGTAAATGAAGCTTCATTATTATACGTTCCTACGGGCGTTGGAGGAGTTTTATACCCACCTAATTCTTTTCATAAAGATATTTTTGATATAGGAACATTTAAGGAGATCTGTAGTTTGGCAGATGATTTATGGATAAAAGTAGCGACCCTCCGCAACCATTCGAATGTAATAATTACTCCTTATTTCAACAAAGATCTTATAAATGTTGGCACTACGCAAAAAGTAAAGCTTGTTTCTTTAAATAGTTGGGGCGGCGGTAACGACATTCAATTTAAGAAAGTTCTTGATTTTTTTAATATAGAAATAGAAGAGTATGCTGATTAATATTAATTTTTAATATTGTAATACTTAAACTCAATAACAATATATAAACTATACTATTCCCTCATATTATGGAAATATATTATTGTAACCTTTTTAGTTTAAAGGGTATATTTGGGAATTATTAGAATAAATTTTGAAAAACGTGTCTCGACTATTATTATTAAAGCAGGCGTTATGCCTATGTAATGAGGAAAAATCATATTAATAAGAAAGTGCAGAAAAAATTAATAATTGGAATAACTGCCGAAGGATCGGTAAATTTATTATCAGGTCAATTAGCGCATTTTAATTCTTTGGGATACAAAACCTATCTCTTAGGTCCACTTAGTGATCGTTCGGCAGCTTTTTGTGAAAATGAAGGATGTGAACATTTAATAATTGACATTGAGCGAGAAATATCACCTATTAAGGATTTAAAATCATTATTGTCTTTAATAAAGATTTTCCGAACAATAAGGCCGGATATAATAAATCTTGGTACTCCTAAAATTTCATTATTGGGAATGGTTGCGGGTTTTACGGTTGGCGTTAAAAGGAGAATTTATACATGCAGAGGTTTTAGATTTGAGCATGAAACTGGTTCAAGAAGAAAGCTGCTTGTAATCATGGAAAAAATAACCTCGGCTTGTTCCCATAAAATTATTTGTATTAGTTCATCGGTATTGGAGCTTGGAATTAAAAATAGAATTTTTGACAAATCTAAAGCTGTGGTAATCCATAAGGGAAGCAGTAATGGAGTAAATTTAAATTTGTTCAATCCTGAAAAACCAAGTTACAGTGAGGTAAAAGAGAGATTAATAGCAAAATATAAATTACATAATTCATTTATTTTTGGTTTTCTCGGAAGAATAGTAGATAGGAAGGGAATTAATGAACTTTTAGAAGTATTTGATAATATTTATTCCTCTCATCCAGAAGCCAGATTACTAATAGTTGGTCCTTTTGAAATGGAACAGATTAAGGATAAAAAGCTTATTCAAAAAATTGACAGCCATCCTGGAATAATAAATTATGGGAAAGTTCCACAGGAGGAGGTTCCCGGGATTATGTTATCAATGGATGTCTTTGTGCTACCCGCCTGGTGGGAAGGTTTTGGAAATGTGCTAATTCAGGCTTCCGCCATGGGGGTGCCTGTAATTTCAACAAATGGCACGGGTACTGTGGATGCCGTTTCCGACAAATTTAATGGAATATTAATTCCGGTGAAGGATAAAGAGAAGTTGCGGAATGCTATGGAAAAAATGATGAGTGACACGGACCGCAGATATGAATATGGAAAGAATGGGAAAAAATGGGCTCAAAATTTTGACAGACATCTAATTTGGGAGGGAATGGACAAAATATATAGAGAAAAATAATGTATCCAAATTATATAAAACCTATTTCTGACGTTGTTATAAGCTTCCTATTGTTGCTATTGGTGTCCCCGATTATTTTTATAATCGCCATACTGGTTTTTTTGATTAATAGAACAAACCCTTTCTTTTTTCAAAAAAGACCAGGAAAGGATCACCGGATTTTTAAACTTATAAAGTTTAAAACAATGACAGACGCTATAGACGACAGTGGAAATCTTCTTCCGGATGATAGAAGATTAACCCCACTAGGTATTTTTATGAGAAAAACTTCTTTGGATGAGCTACCTCAATTGATAAATGTAGTTAAGGGTGACATGAGCTTTGTTGGTCCTCGGCCTTTATTGGTAGAGTATTTGGAGCTATATAATAATTTTCAAAGGAAAAGACATGTTGTAAAACCGGGAATAACAGGCTGGGCGCAGGTAAACGGAAGAAATAATATTTCCTGGGAAAAAAAGTTCGAACTTGATGTTTGGTATGTAAATCATATGTCTCTACTTTTAGACTTAAAAATATGTTTTCTTACCTTTAAAAAGGTACTTTTGAAAGAGGACATAAACACCGATGGGGTGGCAACTACGAGCAAATTCACTGGAAATTAAAATACTATGGAAGAAAAAATAATTGAAGAGTTAAAAGATATTCTTGAAATTCAGGATCAGGAGTTATCTTTAGTAGACAATTTTAAACAATTTGATAATTGGGATTCTATTGCCAATATTTCGGTTATTGCCATGTTGGATGAAGATTTTGGTGTTCTTATCCCTACAGAGGATTTTAAAAGGATAACTACGGTTCAAGAACTGATAGACGAAGTCAAAAAGCGAATGTAAGGTGAATATGCTTCTGGACAAATCCATTTTAGTTACTGGCGCATCCTCAGGAATAGGATATTGTACGGTAAGATATTGCGCAGAATTAGGAGCAAATATTACTCTTACTTCTAGAAATATTGATAATCTGGAAGTTTTGCGGGGAAAACTATCGTCAAGCAATAATCATATTACTATAGCTGCTGATCTTTCGAAGGAAAATGACATTATTCATTTGGCTGAGCAAGTGACCCAATTGGATGGGCTTGTATTAAATGCCGGTGTTGTTAAAACAATGCCTTTGCGTTATATCAAAACGGAGGAAATAGACACAATGCTCAACATCAACTTAAAAAGTTCCATTGTTTTGATAAATACATTGTTAAAGCTTAAAAAGTTAAAAAGAGGATCTTCCATTTGCATTATCTCCTCAATATCGAGTATTAAGCCAACACCTGCAAATTCGGTATATGCGGCAAGTAAAGGAGCTTTAAATAGTTTTTCCAGAGCTATAGCCCTTGAATTGGCCCCCCGAGGTATAAGAGTAAATGCCGTTTTGCCCGGATTTATAAAGAGCGAGATGACTCAAAAAATCGCGGACGAAGAATTACTCTCAAAACATGTTCAAAACTATCCCCTTGGCCGATTTGGAGAGCCGCAAGATGTGGCAAACACTATCGCTTTCCTGCTCTCCGACCAGACCTCCTGGATGACTGGGAATTTGATTAATTTAGACGGAGGGTTTTCCCTAAAATAATAAATATGAAATTGGTAATTATTGGTGCTGGAGGCTTTGCAAGAGAAGTCTTCGACTTAGCGCACGTATGCTATGGTTCAGATCCCGACTTTTCTATAAAAGGATTTTTAAGTGATGGCCCTTCTAATATAAAGGAATTAGGGTATCCGCCGGTCCTTAGTACTGTTATGCAGTATGAAATAACAGAAGGAGATGTTTTTTTCTGTGCTATAGGAAATTTGGACGACCGTAAAAAAACAATTGAAATGATTCTTAAAAAAGGAGGTGAATTTATTAATCTAGTTCACCCCTCCGCAGAAATTTCACCAAGTGTAAAGCTTGGCAAAGGAATAGGAATAAAGACCTTCTGTGTTCTTGCAAGTGACGTAAAGATCGATGATTTTTCATTTTTACAAAGTTCTGTGATAATGGGCCACGATGTTCAAGTAGGGAAATTTTGCCAGGTAAATTCATTTTCTTTTTTTGCGGGATTTTGCAGAATTGGCGATAGGGTATCAATAAACGCCGGCTCCAAGCTGATTCAGAATGTAAGGGTAGAAGATGGTGCAACAGTTGGGGTGGGTTCGGTAGTGCTGAGGAAAGTTAAAGCAGGAACAACAGTTTTTGGAATTCCTGCCAAAAAAATAGGGTAGCCATGGAAAAGATTTTATTAAGCAATATCGCTATTCAAAATATAAACACCGCACTCCCGAAAAATACCTTGGAAGTCCAAGGCATTCAAGTTCCAACATCCGTAGATAAACAGACTGCTTCTGATTTGGCATATGAAGCCGCAAGAGCAATCTTAACCGATAAAGAAACCGAAGAAATAGGGGTGGTTGTGTTTTTAACTACTACTCCAGATTATCGTAGCCCTGCTACGGCAATGGTTATTCAAAATAGGTTAGGTATAGACCAAAATTGTATTGTTTACGATGTAAATACTTCGTCGAATGGTTTTACCTATGGCCTACAAATAGCAGGAAGTCTTCTAAAAAATTCGACGAAATCGAAAGCTCTTCTGGTATTTGGAGATACACCATCCAAACAATTTGATTCTATTGCTGACAATAAAATGTTATTGGCAGATGGAGCTACGGCAATATGTTTAGCAAAAACAGATGCCGGAAATAATATTGAATTTTCCAACCTTGTAGAATCCAAGCTTTCCGCAATCATCTCCCTTAAAAAAGGAGGTTACAGAGGGGCTCGTTCACAAGGAGATCTGGAGCCATATTCAGGATTGGAGAATTTAACTAACTTAGAAATTGATACAGCGAAATACATTCAATACGAATTTGAGCTACTTGCAAGAGTTATTTCTCGTTTTAGTTCAAAGAGGGAAGATAATGCGGAATACATTTTCACAAATCTTTCTACTATTGCGCAATTATATGATTTTAAAAAGAATTTAAATCTTGCTGATGATAAATTGATATGCAATTCCAATAAATTTCAGCTTCTCGGATCCCTTATTCCTTTTGAACTTTTTAAGATGGCACAGAGAGGTAATTCAAAATCTTTACCCATTTTAGCCGCTACTTTTGGTGAAGGTTTAACCGTATCGGCCGTAGCAATGGAATTGGATTTTACTAGAGTTGGTCAAACTATTTATACAGATGATTATTTTGATAACGGTGAAGTTACTCATCAAATTTAATAACGGATGCAGATAAGCAGATATTTCAGTATTGTTATAGAAGGACTTTCGGTGGCCTTGCCAAAAGGGGTGATGGAAGTGCAATCCTTTAATGAAATATTCGGAAAGGAAAATATTGAGAAATTCACGGAAATGACGGGGGTAAAATCAGTTTCTCGTTCAATTGAAGAACAAACAGCATCCGATTTGGGTTACGAAGCAGCCAAAGAACTTCTCATCGAGAAAGATATAGATGTTGATAAAATCAAAATTTTGGTATTCGTTTCTCAAAAGCCAGATGTTCGTATTCCCTCTACTGCCTTTTTATTACATAATAGATTAGGATTGGGTAGAAATTGCATATGTTTTGACATCAATCTGGCATGTTCGGGATTTGTATATGGGCTAAACACTGTTGCCGCTCTTCTCTCTATGCATTCCCAAAATTCGCAGGCGTTACTTATTACCGCAGATACCTCTATTAAATCGTTGGCGCCCCATGATAGGACCGTGTCTATGTTATTTGGAGACAGCGGTTCCGCCTTATTGTTGGGACGTGCGGAAACAGACCATAAATTATTATGTGCCTCCCGCTCCGATGGTACAAGATTTAAAAGTATTATCACTCCTGCGGGAGGATACAGAAATAGAAACTTACCCACCAAACGCGAACCTTGGAGTGATGATATTTATAGATCGGACTATGATACGCATATGAAGGGAATGGATGTTTTTGGGTTCTCCATAAGTGACGTTCCCAAACTTATGAAGGATTTTATCGATGAAGAGCAAATTAATATTGATAATATTGATTGCTTCGCCCTACATCAGGCCAATGCATATATGCTTAAGAAGATTGCTAAAAAGCTTAATTTCCCTATGGAAAAACTCCCTATGGTACTGGACAGATATGGGAATAACAGTAGTAATTCGATTCCTCTGGTGATTGCTGATACCTTTGGAAGGGAGACAAATAATAAGGATATTAATTTTTTTGGTTGTGGTTTTGGCGCGGGACTCTCGTGGGCAGCCACAAATTTCACAATTCAAGCAACCAATATTTTGCCAATAATAAAAACAAATAATTTTTTAGGAAATGAATAATCTCGAAAAATATAATAGGATATTTGAAGATATCTTTGAAGTTCAAAGTTCTCAATTAAATAAGGATTTTAGTCTGGAAAATGTGGATAAATGGGATTCTATTACCCAGTTGTCCTTAGTTTCTGAAATGGAAGAAGTCTTCGATATTATGATGGATTCTGATGATATCCTTAACTTTAAGTCCTATGAAAATGGGAAAAGTATTATTGCAAAATATGACATTGTTTTATAAATGGAATTACTAAAAGGAAAAATTTGTTTAGTCACGGGATCCAGCAAGGGAATTGGAGAAGCAATCGTGAAAAAGATGGTGATCAATGGAGCTACTGTATACGCCAATGCCCGAGAAGAAGGAAGTTTAAAGCAATTGAAGGAGGAGCTGCAATCGAGTCCGGGGAAAGTAGTCCCAGTATACTTTGACGTAACAAATTTTAATGAAGTAAAAAATGCAATTGTTGCTATAAAAAAGGAATCGGGAAACTTGGATGTTTTGGTCAACAATGCCGGGATGGTTTCCTATGAAGTTTTAGGAATGGTAGATTTTGATCACTTTAGAAAAATGCTGGAAGTCAATGTGATAGCTGTGGTGAATTTAATGCAGTACGCTAGCAAATTGATGAAACGTCAAAAATCAGGTTCTATAATTAATGTCTCCAGTATAGTAGGAGAAAAAGGATCAAAGGGACAATTATCCTATTCGGCAAGTAAAGGGGCAGTTTCTTCATTGACCAAATCGGCGTCTAAAGATTTGGCAAGTTGCAATATTCGGGTAAACGCAATTGCCCCGGGAATGATTGCAACTGAAAGATTAAAAAATGTAATGGATGGTAAATTTGAGGATAAACTTAACGACATTGGCCTGGGCCGTTTAGGTTTTCCAGAGGAAGTGGCAGATGCCTGTGTGTTCCTAGCTTCAGATTTATCTTCATATATTACCGGACAAATAATTCAATTGGATGGCAGTTTAAAGTTATAGACATGTTTTTAAATATAGATCAGCAGCCCCAAACAAAGCTTGCAGCCAAAGATTCGCAGGGAAGCGAATTGACTTTTGGAGACATTGTCGAATTCAGTGTGGAAGTTGGCAAATTAGTTGAAGCCAGAGCTTTAATTTTTATTCTTTCAGAAAATGCAGTGGGAAGCCTGTGCGGCTATATTGGCAGTATAGATAACAAAATAGTGCCCCTTTTATTGGGAGCCGATTTGGAAAATAAGCTTTTGATCCAACTATATAATACTTATCTGCCTAATTATGCGTGGATTCCGGTCAGCTTGGAAAAATTTGATTCCTTGGACTATAAAGTGTTATGGGAGCAATATGGGTATCAACTTATTAAATTTGGTAATCCCCCACATGAACTCTATGAGGACTTATCTCTATTGCTATCAACTTCAGGTTCTACCGGTAGCCCAAAACTAGTACGACATAATTACTCAAATATATCTTCAAATGCTAAGAATATTGCTAAATTCTTTGCAATAACACCAAACGATAGGGCTATGGCAACATTGCCATTGCAATATACTATGGGGCTTTCTGTAGTAACGAGTTATTTATTCGCCGGAGCTGCCGTTTTATTGACCGATCTTTCCTTAATGGATAAAAAATTCTGGCAGTTCTTAAAAGAAAATGAGGCCACGAGTTTTTCGGGAGTTCCTTTTAGCTATGATATTTTACAAAAACTGCGCTTTTTTAAGATGGATTTACCCCATTTAGAGCTTCTTAATCAAGGCGGAGGAAAGTTGAGCCATCAACTCTTTGAAGAAATTGCAGCTTACGCAAAGGCAACCAACAAAAGGTTTATCGCTACCTATGGACAAACAGAGGGAACCGCTCGTATGAGTTATTTACCGGCAGAGAATGCCTGCGAAAAAATTGCCAGTATAGGGATCCCTATTCCCGAAGGAGAAATGTTTTTAATAAATGCAGAAGGACATGTCATAGAAGGGGTTAATGTAGAAGGAGAACTTGTTTATAAAGGTCCCAATGTAACCATGGGTTATGCCGAAACTTTAGAGGATCTCTCTAAGGGAGATGAAAATTTTGGTATTTTAAGAACAGGAGATTACGCCTTTAGAGATCAAGATGGGTTTTATTTTATTCTAGGGAGAAAGAAAAGATTTCTTAAAATTATGGGGAATAGAATAAGCTTAGACCAAATCGAGATGCTCATTAAAAATGAATTGGAAATTGACAGTATGGCGGGAGGAGACGATAAAAAATTGGTTATTTCTATCACCTATCCTGAAAAGACAAAGGAAGTTTTAGCTTTGGTTGTAGAACGATTTAAAATTTTCCACCGGGTTGTTGAAGTCAACGTAATTGAGGAAATAAAAAGAAATAAATCTGGCAAAATTATAGCCTAAATATTTTGGAAATTATCACTTTTATTAATCCTCATCGATTATCAAATACATATTTGGTTTATAGCCCAATTGATAAAAAGGCGATCTTGATAGATGTTGGCAATTTGGAGCCCACTATAATTAAAAATGAAATTGATCATAGAAGTCTATCATTGGAGGTGGTACTTTTGACACATGAACATGCCGACCATTGTTATGGAGTCGATGAACTCTCAAAAATATTACCATTTAAACTTTATTGTACAAAGGAATGTGCTTTCGCAATAGCGAATTCAAAACTAAACTTTTCAAGATATCTGGCGGATATTAAAGAATTTGTGGTGGGGAAAATTCCTAGAATAGTGTCGGAAGAAAAATTAAAAATCAGTTCCAATTTAATAGTTGAATGTTTACCCACTCCCGGCCATAGTCCTGGGAGCTGTTGTTTTATAATTGACGATGTTTGCTTTTCCGGCGATACCTTAATGGAAACCATTACTCCTTTGTCCTTCCCCAACAGCAATAAGAAAGATTATAATAAATCTTTGGAAAAACTTAATCTTCTCAGTCATCGAATTAATTATGTTTATCCTGGTCATGGAAAAAAATTTGAGATGTCCAAAAGAACCTTGATGTCCAAATAAATCTGTGAATAATAATTTTGTAAATTTATTTCGGTGTTTTTTATTTACAATAATAATGAGGTTGAATAATTTAGGTGTTCAATTTTCTTATTCTCTCTTAGATAGTTTTAGGAAAAACCATTTCTAATTTCCAAATCCTTTATCTTTATCCAAATTCCTGATAATCCCCACAAACCTTCACCATCAAACGCATTTTCGACATATTCTTTTCCGCTGTTGCCTTGCTTCTTTTTGGATGGTTTGTTTTACTGCTGGTTTTTCTCGCTTTTATTGATACCCAAAGAGGACTTTTTCTTCAAAACCGAATAGGGCAGTACGGTAAACCTTTCCATATCTTTAAGATCCGTACGATGCACTTGGTTACGGGTAAGGTTTCCCGCTATGGAAAAATGCTCCGCCAGTATAAATTGGATGAATTGCCCCAGCTCTTCAATATTTTGATAGGCGATATGAGTTTTGTGGGGCCAAGACCGGATGTAGAAGGTTATTACGATCGGTTGCACGGAGAGAATCGAAAGATTTTGGAGCTCAAACCGGGCCTCTGTAGTTGGACTTCCTTAAAATATATTGATGAAGAAGAGCTACTGCAAAAACAACAAAATCCTTTAAAATATAATGATGAGATCATTTTTCCGGATAAGGTCAAAATGAACCTTGAGTATTATTATAATCAATCCTTTTGGGAGGATATCAAAATTCTTTGGGCAACAGCGCGCAGGTTATTGCGATAAGGGGTGCTGATTTCCTATTTTTTGTTTTTTGTTCCTTTTTTTCAAGTTTATCCGTTTAAATTAAACTTCTCGAATTATTTAATCTGTTAGCATCTGAGTCGGTGGAAAAAAGAAATAATGAAAATGTCATTTCATTATTCACCATTCATCCTTAATTAATCATTAAAAATATTTCAGTAACTTTTCCAAAAATTTAAAAATAAATCTTGTTCAGGCTATATTTCATCCTTATTTTTTTTAATTCCACTTTCGTCCTTGTTCAGGCTCAGACTCAGGATAGGGAGTTAATATACCGCACTTTTGACAAGATAACCGGTGTGGAAAACCTAGGGCTTTATGACGGTCCCGAATTTACCGATCCATATCTAAACACCAACGGAACTTTTCGATATCTAAATGGCTTCGATTTCGTTACCGGTTCAGTTAACTATCGGAATCAGTTTTATGTGGACGTGCCGCTTAAATACGATGTTCTGGAAGATAATCTTATCACCACATCATCTGGAGCACTAAATATTTTTAACGTTAAGCTTATAGCTGAATTTGTTTCGGAATTCGTCATCAATAATCATCGCTTCGTACGTTTAAATCATATAAAGAACCAGGGTTTCATTGAAGAAGCCTTTAATGGAAATAACTTGAAACTCTATATAAAACACGAAAAATTTAAACGGGAAAGGGCTTTGAAAACCGGGGTACAGTACAGCTTTAAGTCACAAAATTCCTACTTTTTCGAATATGGCGGAAATTATACTCAAGTAAGTTCCATACGTGACCTCCGTAAGGCATTTCCTGGTGCGGGTGATTCTATCACAGATTTTCACCGAATCCACAAAAATATTTATAAAAACAATCGGGACCTATTTATGATTAAGCTAGCCACATATCTGGATTCTCTTCAATTAACCGAAAAATCCTGAAATTAAGTATGCGCGGACCGCTCTTATACTTCCTCTTTTTACTGTTATGCTCCGTATGGGGTGCGGAATCCCAAAATTTAGAAAACCTTTCCGTTCATTTTGAGCGTGTTCCACTAAAAAATGCAATTCTTGAAATAGAAAAAAAATCCGAGCTTGCCTTTTATTTTGATGAAGATTGGTTAAAAAATCATTTTGTAACCTTGGATTTGCAAAACGAATCTTTACGAAAGGTTTTGAATGGCATATTTGAAAATACCAATATTAATTTTCTTATTGAAGACCAAAAGGTAATCTTAGTCAATAATTCTTATATAATCACGCAATTGCCAGATAATTTTTTTAATGTGCGAACCCAGGAAAAACGGGAACATGAGAAAAGTGCTCCTATTTTTCAGGAGCAGTTTGTATCCTCAAATGAAGTTCAAAACCGAAAGCTATTAACCATTGGTAAACAAGGTGCCAATGCATCCAATAAAATGTTCGCACTTTCAGGGGTGGTGAAAAATGCAAGAACGGGGGAACCTTTGCAAAATCTTTCCATTTCCACCCTCGACAGAAGCAAATATGCCATTACCGATTCTGAAGGTCATTTCTCTATAAAATTACCTTATGGCATGAACAGATTGGAAACAAATCTGTTGGGGTTTGAAAAGATCCGTCAGGATGTAATTATTTACGGCGATGGTAATATGGATTTAAATTTAAATGAAAACACCGAATCCTTGGAGGAGGTTGTTGTAAAATCCAAAAAAGATGCCAATGTGCGGGACGCGGTGGTTGGCGTAACCAATATCGATATTCAATCTATTAAAACCATTCCCTTGGTTTTGGGAGAGCGGGATGTGTTAAAGGTTGCTACTACTATGCCTGGGATTAAAACAGCAGGTGAGGGGGCCAGTGGCTTTAATGTCCGTGGTGGCCGAGTGGACCAAAACCTTATCTTGCTTGATAACGCCGTTTTGTACAACCCTTCCCACTTTTTGGGATTCTTTTCGGCAGTGAATCCATTTACCACAGGGAAAATGGAAATTTTTAAGGCCAGTATCCCTGCAGAATATGGCGGACGCCTGTCCTCGGTTTTCAATATAGAAACAAAACCTGGAAATACGGATAAATTTTCCGGTGAGGGTTCCGTTGGTCCCATTACGGCCAATTTAGCGTTGGAACTTCCAGTGATAAAGGGAAAATCATCTTTGATTACTGGTTTTCGGGCCACTTATTCCGATTGGATCCTGCGAAGTTTAAAAGAAGAAAGACTAAAAAACAGTGAGGCCTCCTTTTACGATGGTATTGTAAAGTACAAACACGATTTTAATCCCAATAATTCCTTTAAGACCACGGTATATTTCAGCAAGGATCGATTTAGCATCACTTCCGATTCGGTTTTTGATTACCAAAACCGCCTGGTTTCCTTAGAATATGACCATACATTGAATGAAAAGAATAGGGCGGAGCTGATCTTGGTTTCCAGCCAGTATAAATATGGAATAAATTATGAAGCAGATGCCAACGGGGACTTTGAATTTGGATATGAATTAAAGGAATATCAGGCTAAATTGAACTTTTATTACAAACTGAATAAGAAGCATAAATTTACATACGGTTTGAGCTCCAAATTGTATTCTATAGATCCTGGGACCATCTCGCCTGTTGGTGCCAATTCCGACATTCAGTTTAATGAAATCGACCGTGAGAGAGGATTGGAATCTGCCATTTATCTTTCGGATAGCTATGTGGTGAATGAAAAAATTTTATTGGACCTTGGTTTACGTTATTCCCAATATGCCGCATTGGGCGCGGCCACACAAAATGTTTATGCGGACGACGTGCCCAAAAGCGAAAACTCTATAGTAGAAGTACGCACCTATAAAAACAATGAGGTTATTAAAACCTATGGTGGACTGGAATATCGGTTTTCGGGACGTTATTTATTGGGGAATGATTATTCGGTTAAGGGCGGATTAAATAGCACGATTCAATATTTACATCTTTTGTCCACAAACACAACTATGTCGCCTACCGATATCTGGAAGCTTTCCGATTTAAATATCGAACCGCAACGTGCCGTGCAATATAGTTTGGGGATTTTTAAAAATATACAGCAAAAGGGAATCGAACTCAGTTTGGAAGGATATTATAAAACGATGAGCGATTTACTGGATTATAAGGTAGGCGCCCAGCTTATTCTAAATGATAAACTAGAAACCGAACTTTTACAAGGTGAAGGTAAAGCTTACGGTGTGGAATTGCTCCTAAAAAAGAATGACGGACGTCTCAATGGTTATGTTGGATACAGTTACTCACGTTCCCTGATTAAATTGGACAGTAGCATGTTACAGGAACGTGTAAATAATGGAGCATATTTTCCTGCCAATTTTGACAAACCACACGATTTTTCAGCAGTTGCCAATTATAAACTCACCAAGCGGTTCAGTTTTTCTGCCAATTTTACCTACCAAACGGGGCGACCCATCACATATCCCATTGGCAGATTTAATTTTGCAGGGCAGGAACAGGTATTATATAGTGATAGGAACGAGTTTAGGATCCCCGACTATTTTCGTCTGGATTTGGGCGTAAATATTGAAGGAAACCATAAGGTTAAAAAGTTGGCGCACAGTTTTGTCAATATTTCAGTTTATAATGTGCTGGGACGTAATAATCCTTATTCGGTATTTTTCGTAAATGAGGCAGGAGAAATCAAGGCTTATAAAACTTCCATTTTTTCTGTACCAGTGCCTACCATAACGTATAACTTTAAGTTTTAAAATGATGGCAACACGAATAGCTTATCTCGTTTTCCTTATGATGATACTTTGCCAATTGGGTTGTACAGAACCGTTTGAAATCGAGGATCGTGGCTTTGAGAGTGTTCTTGTAGTGGAAAGTACAATTACCGATGAAATGAAAACACAGTTGGTAAAGCTTAGTCGGACTTCTACTTTGGACACAAATGTGGTACTTTTTGAAAATTTTGCACAGGTGGCTATCCTTACCAGCGATGGGGAACGATATAATTTTTCTCAAGATCCGAACAGTGGCTATTATTTTTCTGAAGAGGAATTTAACGCCCGACCCAATGTTTCATATACTTTAAAAATCAGAACCCAGGATGGAAAAAGTTACTCATCTTCCGAAAGTGTTTTGCCTCCTTCGGTACCCTTGGACGAGGTCTATACGGAAACAATAAATGCACCCTCCCAAAATATGGACGGTGTACAGGTTTTGGTAAACACTTTGGATCCTTCTGGACAAGCCAAATATTTTCGTTATGAGTATGAAGAAACCTATAAGGTAATAGCGCCGAATCCTTCACCTTATACGGCCGAAATAGTCGATTTTAAGGCCTTTCCACTCTCATATAATATAGTGTTGAGGGATAGGGAACCCGAGATAATATGTTATTCTACCGAATATTCCAGCGGGATTAACCAAGTGGCCACCACCGACCTTAATGAGAACAGAGTGTATCGATTCCCGGTAAAATATCTTTCGAAGGACGATGCTAAAATTCTTGCCAAATATAGCATTCTTGTCAAACAATATGTGCAGAGCATTGATTCCTATACCTTTTACAAAATTCTGAAGGACTTGGGAAGTGTTGGTAATATTCTTTCTCAGGGCCAACCCGGATATGTAGTGGGCAATATTTCCTCGGATAGGGATGAGAGTGAAAAAGTAATTGGATTTTTTGAAGTTTCTTCGGTAAGTTCAAAACGTATTTTCTTTAATTATGAGGATTTGGGTTTGGAAGAGCCTCCTTATTTTGTTCCGTGCGAAGTACTTAGCCTGGATTATTTCGACAATTCCACCTTGGACAACGATCCCGACGATAGAAGGGCTTTGGTAAATTATATCAAGTATTTTGATTACCAAGTTTTAAGCGCTACCACAACTAAGATCTATAAAATTGTACAGCCCGAATGCAGTGTTTGTACTTATTTCTCATCCAAAGTGAAACCAGATTTTTGGGAAGATTGATTATGGAAAAAAAGCTTTTGATATTTATCCTGATTTCGTTTTCCTTGGTTAGTACGGCGCAGGTACCGAAAAAACATTTGAATGCAGATGTAGCGGTATTCCCAAAGGAGATGGTCAAAATTTTTGTCAATTCGGATGTGGCATTGGCAGGTGAGGCCCTTTATTATAAAATTTCGGTATTGGACGGTCGAAAAACACCTAGTGATTTAAGCAAAATAGCCTATGTTTCGATGCGTGATGAAAGAGACTCTATAATTTTCAATCATAAATTGCGACTAGCCAATGGCAGTGCCAACAGTGATTTTTTTCTGCCGGTGCAGCTAAAAACAGGGATTTACCAATTAATTGGATATACTAATTTTTCCAGAAATAACGAAGATCATCCCGTTGATTTTAAACCTATTTATGTGGTCAACACTTTTAATGACAAGCAAACTAACGCAGAAAGAGTTGACACGGTATATGTAAAAAACATACTATCCGTTCCTGTAGATGTTTTAAATGGGAATGTAACTTCGGGGTCGGCGAATATAAAAATTGATAAATCGGTTTTTGGTTTAAGGCAAAAGGTTTCGGTTGATTTAAGGGATTTGCATATGGAAACGGGGAAATTCCTTCTATCCGTGCGCAGGATTAATCCAATGGAAACAAAGGAAAGCCTAAACGCTCCAAAACCGCAAACTTCCCCAAACTTTTTTCTGCCCGAATTAAGGGGTGAACTGCTCTCCGGAATGGTGGTTTCCCAAGAAAACGAAACTCCTTTAGCAAATGGAAACGTGGCATTCACCATTCCAGGGAAGGATTTTATTCTCAAAATTTCCAAAACTAATCATGACGGCAGATTTTTTATTTCCGTGCCAGAAAATTACAATGTCGATAAAAGTGTATTACAATTGATGGAAACTGGGGAAGACCGTAATAAGTATCGGATAGTCATGGATGATAGGGAGCTGAGGTTAAAGGATCAGCCTCAACATTTTTTAAAATTCGATCCAAATTTAAAGGATTGGTTGACCGAACGGAGTGTCCAGATACAAATAGAGAATGCCTATTTTGAAAAAAAACAGGACAGTGTGATTCCGCTTATCCCAAAGGAACAGTTTTACGACAATTTGGGTACCGTTTACAAACTTGATGATTATACGCGCTTTAATACGCTTAGGGAAACGTTTACTGAAATAATCAAACTTGCCGCCATTCGCGGAACCGGATTAAATACAAGATTTTTGGTTTATAACCCCTATGACCCAACAGGGGCGGGACTTTTTAATAACATTGCTCCCCTGGTGCTTTTGGACGGGACCCTGATCCAGGACAATGAAGCCTTATTGGAATATAATGCAAAAAATATTCGGAGTATACGGGTAGTAAATCTTCCCTATCGGTATGGGTCTAAATTGTTCAGTGGTATTATTTCCATGGAATCTATAAAATATGATTTCCTTCCTCCCAAAAGTTCTTCGGTGGAAATCCTTAATCAAACGCCACCAGTGCGTTCCAAGATTCTGTTCAATAATTTGTCGGCTCCTTTGACAGATAGGATTCCCGATTATAGGGTCCAACTACTATGGAAACCGAATTTAAACCTTCAGGATTTTGACGACGGTTTATTTTTTTACACCTCGGATGTGAAGGGGATTTATGAAATAAAATTGGAGGGTTATTCTGAAGAGGGAAAATATATATTTTCAAATAAATTTATTGAGGTAAAATAACAACGTCGATTTTTTGTTAACTATCTGATCTGAATATTTTTCCTGTTAAACTTTTATCAATGCTATTGGGATTGTGACCAATTGATGTATTTTTAAGAAAGAATCATATCGGGGTGCTTAAGTCTTAAAAACAGCTGAGAATATACTCGTAAAACTTCATCTAAGGATAATGCCAACAGAAGGAATATGATTTGCAAAGGGAACAAGTTTTTATAATTTGCTCCCTTTGTTTTTTTAATACATTAAAAGATCGAATAGCATATCTGCATGCTATATTTCTCTTCTGATATTATCCAACACCGATCTAACATTTCCATAATGGTTCAATAGTTCCTTTGCTTTTTCCTGGGGAATGCTTAATTCCTCCATCAGCATTCGGACTCCTCTTTCTATCAATTTATTATTACTCAACTGCATGTCCACCATTTTGTTGCCTTTGATTCTTCCCAATTGGATCATTGCGGTAGTTGAGATCATATTAAGGACCATTTTTTGTGCCGTTCCTGCCTTCATTCTGGAACTTCCGGTTACAAATTCGGGACCTACGGTAACCTCAACGGGATATGATGATACTTGTGCCAATGGACTTCCCTGATTACAAGTAATACATCCAGTGGGGATTTTTCTCTGATTACAATGCTCTATTGCCCCTATAACGTAAGGTGTAGTACCTGAAGCAGCGAGACCGATAACCATGTCCCGTGTTGAGATATCTTCCTTTTCCAAGTCGGCCCATCCCTGGACGGCAGAATCTTCTGCAAATTCCACCGCTTTTCTGATAGCGATGTCTCCACCAGCAATTAATCCTCTAACCAAATCGTGGGATACGCCAAAAGTGGGCGGGCATTCACTGGCGTCCACTATGCCCAATCTGCCACTTGTACCTGCACCTATATAGAACAATCTTCCTCCCTCCTTTAATTGTTCAACCACTTTTTGGGTAAGTTTTTCGATCTGTGGAATGGCTTTTTCAACTGAATGGGCAACTGTTTTGTCTTCGTTGTTAATGTTAATCAACAATTCGTGAACATCCATTGATTCGAGCTCGTTATAATTGGATTCCGATTCGGTGGTTCTTATAAATGTCATAGTTTGATTTCGTAACTTGTTAAGGATATCGAAATTACATGCAATTTCCAAATTATTATTTAAATCACCGTGTAATCCAAATTGGAAACCTCAGATATCCTAAAATATCCCAGTGGATAATTTTCGGGATTGGTACTATTAATAATGTTACCTTTCACGGTAGCGGGCTGGGTTTCAAAAGGGCCGCCGCCGCTGCCGGTTTGTTGGAGTAAAATGGACATATAATTAAAAAACTCCTCGGTTACTCCATATAGATTAAACTTTACTTCATCTCCAGAAGAAAGATCATCAGCCCGATAACTTCCGAAAATTGCGTTGCCATTAAAAAATTTATCGCTTATTACATTGCGAACCACGCCACGTTCCGAATGTCCAACAAAGAAGTAATAATTTTCCTCCTCGGCGGGGTCGGTGAAAAAGGCTTTTAATTCAATTCTATCTCCTAAAAATCCACCATCATCTTTTTGTTCCACATATTCCAATGGGACTGAGGAAACTAAATGTGTTGTGGAGGCATAAACCTCCTCATTATATAGTACTTCCAAGGTATAGTCCATATTTGCTATAGGAATAAAATTGGAAAAGTAGTATCCCGATTCAGCGTAGATAAAATTATAAACGATGCCATTTTCTGCGATGATTCGAACCACCGCGTTTTCAACCGCGGGTATTTGATTGTCAAAGAAGGGAGCAGTAGTGCTAAGTTTTACATAACTGTCGGCGTTTGAACCAGATGCGATATTAACGTTGATATTGCCTTCAATTACCAAACGTGGTGGGGCGTCATTGAGATCCACGTCAATTACGTCTTCACAGGAAAACAGAAGCATCGCACTTATCAGTATGAGTAAAATCCGCTTCATATTTTAGAATTTAAAATTATAAGTGACTGAAGGAATAATGCCAAAAATAGAAAGACGTACCGCTTCATTTTGTTTTGTATCCGTATTTTCCTCAAAGGAAATGGAGGCAGCATTTTTATGGTTATACACATTATAGATACTGAACACCCATTCTCCCTGCCATTTTTTTTCTCTACTGGATTTTGGCGTTAATGTGGCCGAAAGGTCCAAACGATGGAATGGGGTAATCCGGCTACTATTGCGCGCTTCATAAACTGGAACTACCAGACCGTTATATTCATATTGGCCTTCTGGATAAGTTGTTGGACGCCCAGTCTGAAATATTAGGTTGGTGCCAAAAGACCAATTTTCTGAAAGTTGATAGGAAGCAGTTACCGAAATGTCGTGTGTTTTGTCCCAGGCCGTATTGTACCATTCCCCGTTATTGATCCCGCTTTCCTCTGGTGTTCTTCCTGCAGTGCGCTGTTCGCTCTTGGAAAGAGTATATGCCAGCCAGCCCTGGAGTTTGCCGCTGTTCTTTTTTAAAAGCAATTCCAAACCATACGCCCTTGACTCCCCACTCAACAAAATTTGTTCAATGGCATTATTAGCAATTAAATCCGCTCCGCTAATATAATCCAGACGGTTTTGAACCTTTTTAAAGAAAGTCTCTACTTCCAAAGAATAACCCGTAAAATTTCGAAAATATCCCAATGCCACTTGATCTGCCAATTGAGGTTCTATATATTTTCCACTCGGTGCATAAATGTCGAACGGAGTGGGAGAGGTGGTATTACTGATCAAATGGATGTATTGGGCCATACGGTTGTAGCTGGCTTTTATGGAGGTTTGATCGTTCAGCAGATATGAAATTGCCAAACGTGGCTCCAAATGGGCAAAGGATTTTATGGTTTCATTTCTTTTAAATGAAACCGTATCGATCGGTTTGGCTTTTTCATAAATATCCAAATCACTATTGTAAATAACAGGGTTGTCATTTTCATATAAGAATAGTTCGGATTGGCCCAAGCGATTAAAGGTCGATAAACGAAGGCCGGCTTGCACAGAAATATTATCTCCAACGGTTATCTCGGCGGCGCCATAAAAGGCGTTTTCCCACGCATACTTATCAGTCAATTTGGAGGCATTCACGGCTGAAGTGGGAGTAGTGGGTTCCACATCGCCAGGATTGAATTTATAATAAATACTGTTGATGCCGTATTTGAGATTTATATTTTCTGACAGATAATGGGTAAAATCATATTTAAGATTTAAGTTTTTTATACCACTGTCAAATTTGAATTCCACGAATTTTAGTTCCAACCCAAAATAGTAATCCGAGTAGATCAAGGATAGATTGGAAAATAATTTATCAGAATAGAGATGGTTCCAACGTAAATTTAATGTGGTGTTGCCGAAGGTATTTCCAAAACTTTCGGAAATCTTGAAAACATCGCGACCAAAATATCCGGAAAGGAAAAGTTTGTTATTACTATTTACATTATAACTCAATTTGGTATTAAGATCATAGAAATAGGCAATGTTGTTATTGTCAAAAATCGGAAGGAATAAATGTGCGTAGCTGCTTCTGCCGCCTAATAAAAAGGAGGCTTTGTCTTTTTTGATGGGGCCTTCCAAAAGCAATCGGCTTGCAACCAATCCTATTCCGCCGTTGGCGTTATATTCCCTGTTGTTGCCATCCTTTTGATAAATATCCAAAACTGAAGATATCCGCCCTCCATATTGCGCTGGAATTCCGCCCTTGTAAAGTGTAAGGTCCTTGATGGCATCAGGATTAAAAACGGAAAAAAAACCAAATAGATGGGAGGAATTATAAAGTGTTGCTTCGTCCAAGAGAATCAGGTTTTGATCTGCCGCCCCGCCACGAACATTAAAACCGCTGGCGCCTTCTCCTGCACTGGTAACTCCCGGCAAGAGGGTGATGGATTTAATTACATCCACTTCGCCTAAAACAACGGGTATTTTTTTAATGGTACTGGAGGAAAGAGTGTTGGCGCTCATCTGGGAGCTCCGAATGTTGAGTTCCTCGCCATTTGCCTTTATAACAACTTCATCCAAATTCTCAGAACCCAGAAGCATTGGGACGTCTTTTTTTATATTCCGCTCTAAATTTATTTCAAAACTTTGGGAGGCATATCCCACGATGCTGTAAACAAGCTCATAATTTCCCTGGGGAAGTGTTATGGAATAAAAACCATATTGATTGGTAACGGTACCAGTTTGCAGTTCACGAACCAAAATATTGGCTCCCAGAAGGGTTTCTCCCGATTCTGCATCCGAAACAGTGCCACTTAGGGTGAATTTTTCTTGAGCTCCAGCTATAAGACCTCCGAATAAAATTATAAAAGAAAGAAGTATTTTCAAATTGATGAAGGTTTATTCAGAATTAAAGAGGCCGTTAATTACATTTTTTACTTAACCCTTCCAGTGCTTATAACTCTTAAGGGGTTTAGATAGCGTTATCTTTTCACCTTTTCAAATTCGCTAACAAAATGCAATTTCACATTTGGATATTTGGTTTGGGTCATCTGTAGGGTAAAGGCCGAATCGGCAAAAAACACCAGTTGTCCACGTTTGTCTTTGGCGAGAAATCTGGATTTAACACGTTTAAAATCGGCGAATTCCTCACTCTTTGGATCTATGGGATCTACCCAACAAGCTTTATGTACGCTCAAGTTTTCATAGGAACACTGTGCTCCATACTCGTGTTCCAACCGGTATTGGATAACTTCGAATTGAAGGGCGCCCACCGTTCCAATTACTTTCCTGCCATTCAACTCCAATGTAAAAAGCTGGGCTACCCCTTCATCCATCAATTGGTCGATGCCTTTTTCCAACTGTTTGCTTTTCATTGGATCGGCATTATTGATGTATTTAAAATGCTCGGGTGAAAAACTGGGAATTCCTTTGTAGTTCATTTCTTCTCCTTCGGTAAGAGTATCCCCGATCTTGAAGTTTCCGGTATCGTGAAGACCTACAATATCCCCTGCATAGGAGGTATCCACAATCTGTTTTTTCTCGGCAAAGAAGGCATTGGGACTGGAAAATTTCAATTTTTTCCCTTGGCGCACGTGCAGATAAGGGGTATTTCTTTCAAAAATTCCCGACACGATCTTTACGAACGCCAATCGGTCCCTATGTTTTGGATCCATATTGGCATGTATCTTAAAAACGAAACCAGAAAATTCCTTTTCATCTGCTTTTACCACTCGCGTATCACTTTCCTTTGGTTGTGGGGTGGGTGCTATTTCCACAAAGCAGTCCAATAGTTCGCGCACTCCAAAATTGTTCAGTGCCGATCCAAAAAATACCGGCTGCAGTTTTCCATCCAGATATTCCTGTTTGTCGAAATCTGGATATACCTCATATACCAATTCCAGCTCCTCCCGAAGGGTTTTGGCAGGTTTTTCGCCAATAATCTTTTCTAGTTCTGGACTTTGGAGATCATCAATCTCAATGGTTTCTTCAATATTTTTTCTACTGTCCCCACTGAAAAGATTTATGTTTTTTTCCCAGATATTGTATATTCCTTTAAAATCATATCCCATGCCGATGGGAAAGCTCAAGGGTGTAACCGTAAGTTTCAGCTTTTGTTCTATTTCATCCAATAAGTCAAAGGCATCTCGACCCTCCCTGTCCAGTTTATTGACAAACACGATAATGGGAATATTGCGCATTCTGCACACTTCAACAAGTTTTTCGGTTTGTTCCTCAACCCCTTTTGCCACGTCAATAACTACTATCACGCTATCCACAGCGGTCAGGGTTCTAAAAGTATCTTCTGCGAAATCCTTGTGTCCGGGAGTATCCAGAATATTTATTTTCACCCCTTCATATTCAAAAGCGAGCACGGAGGTAGCCACGGAAATTCCACGTTGCCGCTCAATTTCCATAAAATCACTGGTGGCACCTTTTTTTATTTTGTTGTTTTTTACGGCTCCCGCTTCCTGAATGGCACCGCCAAAAAGTAAAAGTTTCTCTGTAAGAGTGGTTTTCCCCGCATCTGGGTGAGCGATGATCGCAAAAGTCCTTCTGCGTTTTATTTCTTTTTGTAAAGACATTTCCTAAATTTATAATGGGCGCAAAGATAAAGTTTGTTAGTGTGAATAAAATGTAGTTGAGGAAGTTATTATGGATTTTTGTATTTTGAAGTTCCTATATATGAAAAATACTTGAAAGTGGGGTTTACAAAATAATCCGGTTTAAGCAAGTATATATTTGTTTGGTGTCAATACCCAATTATCAATTTATGTTGTCCAATTCATATTAGATGAGCCCCTAAAAAGTTAGATGAATATACACTTTTGGCGAATTCTTTAAAAAAGACCTCATTTTCAATTTGTTTAGGAAAAATCAAGATTTCACAATTTCGTCATCCTTTATATTTTAGGAACTATATTCTCAACGTTTTACAGTTTAGTGTTGGCTCCCCAAGGTTGGGAAGGACCGGTTCCTGTAGTGCAGCGGTGTAGTTTCTTTTTTCGGGCAAAAACTGATTATCAATATATTAAAGTATTTGTTCGACCTGTGATTTAAAATTCACAAATTGTATCTTTGCATCCCCAAAACCCAACTCTCTGATTGTTGTGGTTTTATTTTAAATAGAAAGATGAAAAAACGAGTAGTTGTAGGTCTAAGTGGCGGTGTAGATTCCAGTGTTGCTGCGTATCTTTTAAAAGAACAAGGATATGAAGTGATTGGGTTATTTATGAAAAATTGGCATGACGATTCGGTTACCATATCCAATGAATGTCCGTGGTTGGAAGATAGCAATGATGCCATGCTGGTTGCTGAAAAACTTGGTATTCCATTTCAAACAGTAGATTTGAGTGAGCAGTACAAGGAGAGAATTGTGGATTATATGTTCCGCGAGTATCAGATGGGGCGCACCCCAAATCCGGATGTATTATGCAATAGGGAAATCAAGTTTGATGTTTTTATGAAAATTGCGCTGAGCTTGGGTGCGGATTATGTTGCTACAGGGCATTATTGCCGAAAGGATATTTCGACTATAGCCGATGAAAATACCGAAGCAAGTACAAAAATCTATCATCTTCTGTCAGGTAAGGACCCTAATAAGGATCAATCCTATTTTCTGTGCCAACTCTCACAGGAACAATTGTCCCGCACCTTGTTTCCTATAGGTGAATTACAGAAACCCGAAGTGCGAAAAATTGCGATGGAACAGGGATTGGTAACGGCAGAAAAACGGGATTCCCAAGGGTTATGTTTTATTGGAAAAGTGAGGCTTCCGGAATTTCTTCAACAAAAATTGGCGCCTAAAGATGGTGCGATTGTGGAAATTCCAAATTCATTTAGAGGGTATCGAGAAGAGACGCCTGTTTTTCAATCAGAAATTGAGCGTTTGGAGTTGCTTTCCTCAAAATACAATTATTCCAAATATGATGGAAAGGAAATAGGCATCCACCATGGAGCTCATTATTTTACGAAAGGTCAGCGCAAAGGATTGGCTGTTGGCGGTACCAAAGAACCTTTGTTTGTAATTGATACCGATGTTTCGGAAAATGTAATCTATACCGGCCAAGGTAAAGATCATCCGGGCTTGTACCGCCGTGGTCTCTATATAAAAGAAGAAGAGTTGCACTGGGTAAGGCAAGATTTGGCACTTTCTGAAAATGGAAAAATGGAGGTAATGGCCCGGATAAGGTATAGACAACCTTTGGAAAAAGCGATTCTGTATCGTACGGTTTCGGGTCTTTACGTTATATTTGACAAACCGCAGTCTGCAATTACGGAAGGTCAATTTGCCGCCTGGTATTTGAAAGATGAATTGATAGGTAGCGGGGTAATCTCTTAAATAAATGTGTATGAAAAAACTATTATTTGTATCAATTATTCTTATTACCAGCATAGGATTTTCCCAAGAAGATGCCTTGGTTTTTTTTGCTGATAAAGAAAATGTGGCCTCTTCCATTGCCAACCCAATATCCATAATGACACAGGCGGCCATAGATAGAAAAATGGCACAAGGTATTGCAATTGATGATCGGGATGTTCCCTTGAATGAAAATTATAAATCACAAGTAAATGCGGCTACTGGCATTACTGTTCTTGCTAAATCAAAATGGATCAATGCCGTTTATGTGCGAGGCACCTTTGCCAATATTGAAAATTTAAAGAACCTTTCATTTGTATCGGATGTGGAGTACATGGATAAAAGCCTAAACAGGCCTGCCCCAAAATTCCCGACGGTGGACAAATTTGAAATCGAAAATCGACAAAATGTTATTTATAACTATGGAGCAGCCACCAACCAGGTTGAAATGATTGGCGTAGATCAATTGCATGAAAATGATTACAATGGTAATGGCATTAAAGTAGCATTTATGGATAATGGCTATCCAAATGTATTAACTAATCCAGCTTTCGACCATGTAAGGGATGAAGGTCGACTATTGGGTTACTATGATTTTGTAAGTAGAACAGTCAGTCCTAATGGTTCTGGAAGTCATGGGGCGCACACTTTTAGCGATGCCGCTGCAATTATAGAAAACTCCAATCCCGATCGCGCATTTACAGGCACCGCACCAAAAGCATCTTATTATTTGTTTGTAACCGAGGATTCCGCAAGCGAAAGCCCTGCCGAGGAGGCTTATTGTGTAGAAGCTATGGAAAGAGCGGATAGTTTGGGAGTTTATGTTACCAATACCTCACTCGGATATCAAAGTTTTGATAATCCTGCCTATAACCACACTTATGCAGATTTGGATGGCTATACTACGATAGGATCACGCGGGGCAAACCACGCGTATGATAAAGGAATGATAGCGGTAACCTCAGCCGGCAATGACGCTCAGGGTTTTGGCTATGTTGGTAGTCCTGGCGATGCACCGGGAGCTTTTACAATTGGCGCCGTAGATGGGGACGGTTTTTATGCCTATTTCAGTTCCTATGGTCCCAACTCCGATGGTAGGGTAAAACCAGATGTTATGGCTCAAGGACTTGGTTCAGCAATTGTTAATGCTTATGGCCAAGTGGATTATTCCAATGGGACTTCTTTTAGTTCTCCAATCACTGCAGGGGCGGTTGCTTCACTTTGGCAAGCGGTTCCCAATTTGAAAAATGGAGTGGTTATGCAGGCCATCCGTGAATCCGCTAGCTTGTATAACAGTCCTACTTATAATATGGGATATGGAATACCTAATTTTGGAGTCGCCTTGGATTTATTGCTTCAGATGAGCGTTGAGGAACAGATGAAAGAAAATCTGTTTGCCATCTATCCCAATCCTGTAACAACTGAAATAAATATTTCTTTTCCAAAAAACGCTGAGCAGGCCGAATTTACATTATATGATGTACTTGGCAAAAAAGTATTACAATCAAGAATTACACCTTTGCAAAATAGCTTGGATGTATCTCAATTAATTTCAGGTATGTATATAGCCTCGATTACTTCCAATTCAAAAACCACTAGTTTCAAAATTATAAAGAAGTAGTGGAGAATAGAATAACCCAACTTTTCAACATAAAATATCCCATAATCCAGGCAGGAATGATCTGGAACAGTGGATGGCGACTGGCGAGTGCGGTTTCCAATGCCGGTGGATTAGGTCTTTTGGGCGCAGGTTCCATGTACCCGGAAGTGCTTCGAGAGCATATTTTAAAATGTCAAAATGCAACCAACAAACCCTTCGGGGTCAATGTTCCCATGTTATATCCGGATATCGATAAAATTATAGATATCATCATTGAAGAAGGAGTTAAGATTGTTTTTACATCTGCTGGTAATCCTAAAACCTTTACCACAAAATTAAAGGCAAACGGAATAACTGTAGTACACGTAGTGAGCAGTATGAAATTTGCGCTAAAGGCCCAAGATGCGGGAGTAGATGCCATTGTTGCCGAAGGATTTGAGGCAGGGGGACATAATGGTCGAGAGGAAACTACTACGTTTACCCTAATCCCAATGGTAAAGGAACATTTAAAAGTACCTTTAATTGCGGCGGGAGGCATAGCAACCGGTCGGGGAATGTTGGCGGCAATGATTTTGGGTGCTGATGGGGTACAAGTGGGGAGTCGTTTTGTGGCGTCCGAAGAAAGTTCTGCCCACATGGCCTTTAAAGAGGAAGTAGTAGCTGCCAAGGAAGGTGACACACATCTTACCTTAAAGGAATTGGCACCTGTCCGCATCCTGAAAAATAAATTTTTTGAGAGCGTTGTTGAACTTTACACTACAAACCCATCCAAGGAAGATTTGATTAACCATTTGGGTAGAGCACGCGCCAAAAAAGGTATGTTTGAAGGTGATATAGAAAACGGTGAATTGGAGATTGGCCAGATAGCGGGACTTATCCATGATATAAAACCTGCAGCACAAATTGTCCAGGACATGGTTTCGGAATTTGAGTCAGCCAAAAGTATTGTTCACACATTATAATCCTAAAAATCCAATAATCATTCGTTTACAAATCAATCTTTCGATTTAAAGAAATTCTTAAATAAAAACACTTGCAAAAATTAATTGCAAGTGTTTTTTTTAATTCCCGCCTAAGCGCTCGAAGGTTTTGTTTGTAACCTATTCCTTTATCATCAGTTTTGACACTTGGCCATCTTTGCCGGATATCAAAATCATATAAGTGGCGCTTGACAGGTGTGAAACATCCACGGTTGTTTCCAAGGACATTCCTTTTAGATCAATTGTTTGAATCATCCTGCCGGTGAGATCGTAAATGGTGATTTTCTCCAGTTCCACATTAAAAGGATTGCTCAGGATAAGACTTCCAACCATTGGGTTGGGGTGTAAAACAATACTGGCGAGACCATCTTCCTCAATATTGCTATTAGGTTTGATGGGATCTCCACAGTTTTTGCCACCGTCGGTTATATTCCAATGGAAGGTGTTTATTATATCCTGTCTGGCAGATTCACCCATGCAGTATGTACTAAATCCGGCACTAAAGCGAACGTTGCTCTTTAAGGGCTGCACACTCCATCCCATTAAAATTGCATCATAATTGGAAGTGGAGAGGGTAACGTTCTTGAACATATTGGTCATATCCGTTACATTGCTCACATTCCAGTTGCCCAGGTTTTGATCAAATTTGTTAGCATGATAGAACATTTGGCTCATATTTGTTACCTGACTTACATTCCAGTTATCAATGGGACTATTGAATCCCATGGCCGTAGAAAATGTATTTTTCATATTTTTGACATTACCTACGTTCCAGCCATTTAGATCCTGATTGAATATCGTGGCACCAAAGAAAAGATTTTCCATGGTGGTGACATTTCCGACATTCCAATTTCCTATCGGATAATTGAAAATAGATCCACCGGCAAATGTACCAGCCAAATTGGTGACATTACTTACATCCCAATTTCCAAAATTAGCATCGCCATTAAATTTTCTGCAATAGGCGAATGTTCCGTACATATCCGTAACCATTGAAATATCGGGCATATCTGTAGCAGTACTGACCATATTCTCACAACCGGCAAATGCTGCATTCATTGTTTTCCAGGTTATGGTGCCCCATTGTACAATGGATTGAAGTTTTAGCCTGTCCCCTCCATTGTGAAAATATGTGCCAGGAAACTCTCCACTGATCATCACCGTGTGGATTCCTGCACTCGCATAAGTGTGTGTGGAATTACCTACTTGATTTAAAGCAACTGTTCCATCGCCCCAATCCACCGTATAGTTATAGTTTTGACCGGGATTAGTGGGAATGGTGATACTTTCATTGGAAACATTGGTTTTCCAAGTAGTAATAAAGAAATCCTCCGGATTTTCGGTAACGCATGCTAATAATGGATCCTCTACGGAAATAGTTCCTGTGCAGGACGACTCATTTCCATTTACGTCTGTGATGGTAAGAGTATAATTCTTATCACCTAAGTCCGCACAGCTAAAACTATCTGGTGAGACGCTTATAGACTGGATGCCGCAATTATCCGTGCTTCCTCCGTCCACCTCGGAAGCAACGATTGTTGCATTGCCCGAGGCATCCAATTGGATGGTAATGTTTTGGCAGATCACATTTGGACCTTCCGTGTCGTTGATTGTGACGTTGAAAGAGCAGGTTTGGATTGGATTTGAACCATCGTTATACTCATATGTATTCGTAGTGGTGCCAATGGGAAACATACTTCCGCTTGGCAGACCTGCGGTTTGTGTCAAAGTTCCACTTCCTCCACATTCTGTAGGGGCGTCAATAGTATATTCCACAATTGCGCCACAGGAGCCTTCATCATTGTCTTGGACAATGTCACCGGGACAGCTGATCGTGCCACCACCTGAGCCCGCGATAACATTTACTATAGCGGTGCAACTAGATGTTGCATTGGCACCATTGGTAACTTGAACGGGGACATTGTTCATTCCGATGTCGGCGCAGGTAAAGGTAACAGTTGCACTCAATGGGGTTCCTGCTAGAACTGAATAAGTCCCACAGTCCACATTTATGTTGTAAAGTAAGTCATTGGCATCTACTATTGCATTACCAGAGCCATCCAAGGTAACATCCAAAATGGGGGCGGTTAATTCATTTTCAAAGGTTATCCCCCAGCTTACTAGTGAACCTGAATCTCCACTGGCATTGTCGGCAACCATTAATTGCCAAGTTCCCATAGTATTTTCACCATCAAAACTCGATAGCGGGTTGTTCGGTATAAATGCGCCACTAATGGATGGTGTTCCGGCACCACACTCCAGTTCTATTGCACTGGATGCTTCATCGTCCAAAGTGGCGTCAATATCATTACCATTGCAGCCATAAGTGGTTCCAGGTTTACCAATACGGTCAATTATAGTTACTGTTGTTCCAGATGGAGATTTAATGGAAACAACCAAATCTCCTACCCAGGTATGATTAATATTTACATATACGTTAAGATCTGAAATAACCACATTTTCGGATACATCCATATTGAAAGTTATTCCTTCCGGTAAGCCATCTGGAATGGGACCCCCCACGTCACTGGTTTGAGAACCCGAACCAATGACCGTTCCCGAACCCATGCATATTATCTCCGGAGGATTATTGGTGATGGTAATGGTATCTGTTGGAGATTCGGGGCCTCCTGAGCAGGCACTATCTACTGTATAGGTGACAGTTACTGATCCTTCCCCATTAACTGTGGGATCAAAGGTAAAGGTAGTTCCGTTGCCATCATCTGTAACACCAATACCGCTATAGACTCCGCCCTCGGGTGAACCTCCACTCAGTCCTGTGACAACTCCGCCCGCGAGACAGATTTCGTCAATCACGTTAAGGCCTCCAAAGGATGGAGGTAAATCGAATGCTTCTATCCCATCGTATATATTATTTGTTGATCCTTGGTTTGCACTGTATCCCAATCCTCTACGTGCAAAGGCTGCCCAAATGGCGCAGATATGTGCGCCCCCATAGAGCGCTTGATCTGCTGCCAAAATAGCATCGCGCCCATCTACAAACCCTGGACTACAAGGTTGAAGTCTTAAACCCTCCGTTACCAAAGCCAGTGCAACATTGTTCCCACCATTCCCGTTATATATATCGCTATCGAAAGGTTCAGTGGCCATTATTTCCCAAGTCATCTCCCAGAGCATAGTTGCCCAAATTTCTCCCACACCGTGGGGGATGATAGCCGTGCTTACACTGGCATATGTATGTGGATTGACTCCAAAGTTTGTGCTGTAAGGATACACTCTTATACCCGGACCGTCTGAACCTTGTCCCAAGAGCCAAGTTCCAATACCCCTTGAATTTGACCCCATATCTCCGGATTTCATAGTGAGCATCAGCGCATAAAAATCGCTCCAACCTTCACCCATTTGTTCGGAATTGGTAAGGCAACCTACCGCAAGTGGCCCTCCCGTAAGTCGATTTGATATTCCATGTCCATATTCGTGGACAATAACCCCGCTATCCAAATCACCATCACGGTTACCACAAACATACATCTGCATTATGGGTCGTGCTCCATCGGGCGGAGTACCAAAGTTAGCGTTGCAAGTTCCCGAACCATCTTGTGCCTCCGCATTTACCGGGTCATTTCCCAAGCCACCTTTGCCATAATTGTTTTGCTGAAAGTTACCGCCCGCCTCGTCAAAACCATATTGATAGGAGACGTCGTGAATAATATTGGTCCAATAAAAAAGGTTGGTAATCGCAGCATTTTCTGATTGGTCTCCAGAACTATAAGAGGTATTGAGCGGAAAGTCAAATATTAAATTTCCTCCAGGACTGAAGGCATATTTATTGTCGGGCAAATTATTACCATCATCATCATCGTAGGCATCGGTATTGTTGCCCCTTGTACTTGTAAACTCAGCACCTTCCACGCCATTGGTGTCGTGCCAACCAAATGGGGATGCCGTAAGATTTTCGGGATTGGAAACAAGAGTTCTACCTCCATGATTTGGGCTCTCTAATGGCATGGCGAAAACACGATAACTTGCAACAGGTGGAGCGACCCTATTTGAAGAGCTGGCCGAAATATTATGGGCAGGTTTGTTCATTGGCCCCACAAAAGGCGAAGATACTGTTGCAGAATGCGCATGCTCATTATGCGCATCCATAATATTACAGGAAACCGTCCAGTTAACCTTTTCCAATATTTTCCCCGAGGAAGCGCTAACTAAAAAATTCCACCAATCGGAAGATCTTTTCTCCGCAACGGAAAGTTCCCAAACCAATTGGGTGCCTATACCCTCCTTATAATAGTACATTAATTTAACTGGAATATCCTCAGAAGAAATCCCGGCTTTGCCAAAAATGACGATTTTATTGACACCCCCAATTTTTTTTACTTCCTTTAGGCCAGTAATTTTATATCCCATTTGGTTGGCCACAGAAATTACAGCCTGTTTGGCAGATAGGGTCTGTGAATTATTTACAATAGTGGTAGCGGCATCTTTTAGAAATCGGTTGTGTTCAGTCAAAACCTTCCCGGTCTTGTCGAAATGGATGCTCGATTCGGTACCATAGATTTCAAGACCATTGATAGCCTGTTTTAAATAAACATTTCGTACGCCGCTTAAACGGCTCACATTTTCAGCGGTAACTACATACTGATCACCTTTGTTTTTCAACAAATCTTCCAAGGAAATGGTTGACCGTGTGGCTGCCAATCTCTTGGCTTCTTTTTCCTTTTCAGGATTTTTGTTTTGTGCTGATAGTTGGAATAATGCCAAGCACAAGACCATCGATAAAAGCGTTGATTTTTTCATCTAGTTGTGGGTTAAGGATTATATATAAATTTAATTCAATTACACTAAAAATCAACGTGTTAAAATTATATAGATAGGCCTATTATTAACTCTAAAGAAAAAAAAATGCTCTCATTGGGGAGAGATAAAAAACCATCTGCCTTAAAATCCTCTAATCTTTCATTACAATTTTGAAAAATTAATTGTTCGAAGCCAAGAGGAGAATAATTAAGTGCCCATTAAGGATGGCATCGGTTAAATTCTAGAAATCAATCAAGAAGAAATAATATTTCATAAAAAAAGCCTCCCAATGGGAGGCTTAAGTCTTAAAAAGTATTGCGAATATTAAAGTACTTTTACATTAACCGCGTTCAATCCTTTTTTACCTTCTTGAAGATCAAATTCTACTTCATCCCCTTCGCGAACTTCGTCGATAAGGCCTGAAACGTGTACAAAATGTTCTTTGTTGGTTCCTTCTTCAGTGATAAAACCAAATCCTTTGGTGTCGTTGAAGAATTTTACTGTTCCTTTATTCATTGTAATTAATTAAAAAATTTATATAAGATGCAAATGTAGTGTTTTAAATAACATCTATTATTATTTTCTCGTTTATTTTAAATTAAAGTCTAAAATTTTAATTCTTCTAAATAAGTTTAACTAGTTTTTACATCAAGATATTGAACAATTGTTACAATATTCGAGGAAAGAATATTCTTTCAGGTCTTTAACCAATAAATCTCTATAGCGGATAACTCCGGATAAATCCAACACTTTTGTTTAATGAATAAACGTGTTGGTTTTTAAAAATCGGATTTCTTCTTTAAAAATTAGATTGTTACATAGGGTTGTGGAATTAGGGACTAAAACCCAAATTCTGCTTTTAGGGCCATTGCAAAATGGTTACTTACATTACTTTGAAAACAGTAGTGGGATTCCTGCAACATTTGTTATTTTTGCCTTCCATAAACACATCTGTCTATTATTCCGGCAGAAATCAAAACACTTACTATGAATTTACACGAATATCAGGGAAAGGAAATATTGAACAGTTTTGGGGTTGAGGTCCAACGCGGAATCGTTGCTACCACACCACAAGAGGCAGTGGAGGCTTCCAAAAAGCTTACCGAACAAACAGGAACCAAATGGTATGTAATAAAAGCACAGGTACATGCTGGTGGCCGCGGTAAGGGAGGCGGAGTTAAACTTGCCAAAAACTTGCAGGAGGTTGAGGATATTGCCGGTAAAATCATAGGAATGAATCTCGTTACCCCTCAAACTTCTGCAGAGGGTAAAAAAGTCCATCAGGTTTTAGTGGCCGAGGATGTTTACTATCCAGGAGATAGCGAGCCCGAAGAATACTATATGAGTGTATTGTTAAATCGTTCCACAGGCCGAAACATGATCATGTATTCTACCGAAGGCGGAATGGATATTGAAACGGTTGCCGAAGAGACGCCGCATTTGATTTTTACCGAAGAGATAGACCCGGCCGTAGGCTTATTGGGATTCCAGGCTAGAAGAATTGCCTTTAATCTTGGACTTAGTGGCAAAGCTTTTAAGGAGATGACCAAGTTTGTTTCTGCTCTTTATAAGGCGTATAGCGAATCAGACTCTTCTCTATTTGAGATTAACCCAGTATTAAAAACAAGTGATGACAAAATTATTGCCGTGGATGCTAAAGTAAGCATTGATGACAATTCTCTTTTCCGTCACAAGGATTATTTGGAAATGCGTGACAAACGCGAGGAAAACCCAGTAGAGGTGGAAGCTGCCGAAAAAGGGCTGAACTATGTTGATCTTGATGGCAATGTGGGTTGTATGGTAAACGGTGCCGGACTTGCCATGGCAACCATGGACCTTATTAAGCAAGCGGGCGGAGAGCCTGCAAATTTCCTTGACGTTGGTGGTACTGCCGATGCCGAAAGAGTGGAAGCGGCTTTTAAGCTTATTTTGAAAGATCCGAATGTAAAAGCAATCTTGATAAATATTTTTGGTGGAATAGTTCGCTGTGACCGTGTAGCTCAGGGAATCGTGGATGCCTACAACAATATGGGAACTATAAATGTACCTATCATTGTCCGTTTGCAGGGAACCAATGCGGATATTGCAAAGAAACTTATAGATAACAGCGGATTGGATGTGCAAAGTGCAATCGAATTCCAGGAAGCAGCGGATAAAGTGAAGGCTGTACTGTCGTAATAAATTTTAAATCTAAAAAAAGCCTTTGCTGAACAAGCAAGGGCTTTTTTATGAATTCCAACTATGGAAAAGAATCCGGAAACTTTGTTAAGTGATTTGATAGTTATGGTTAAAGCCGATGGAAAAATAAAAACATCGGAGGTGGCGCTGATCAATAAACTGGGGAAGCGCATGGGGATTGGGGAAAAACAAATAGGTGAACTTTTCGAAAATCCCAAACCTTCCCAGACTTTGTACAGCGAAGTTGATAGGATTACCCATTTTTATCGGCTTACCTTGGTAATGCAGGTGGACAAGGAAACGCATACGTCCGAAATTGTTACATTAAAGAATTTTGGCCTTAAAATGGGCATACGGCCAGTGGTCGCCGATCAAATCCTAAAAAAAATGTCCCTTTACGAGAATGGAATTGTGCCTGCCAAGGAATTATTGAAAATCTTTAAAATATATTATAATTGATTTTTTGAGTATTGGGCGAGAACCTCTAAATCTCTTTTCGATTCTAGACTTTGTTGAATCTGATTCATCCAGGTATTGATTTCTAGTCTTACCACTTCATTATATTCTTCTTCCACTGAAGGTTGTTGTTGTAAATAGTCCAACATCCAAAGAATTTTTTGCCCTATTATCGGATCGTGTTTGCAATAAGTGCGCAAAGAGGCCATTACATTGTACATCAATTCCCTAAAGGTTATTATAGCCAAGCGAAATTTTACTTCATTATCTTTCATAATGATACCGTCATCCCGTTTTAGCATTCTTAAAGCGAACAATTCGGTTATATAATCGATAGCATTTATTGCCGTTCCTGGGTCGTTGATGCCCGGCGACATCGCTTTTACGGCTATCTCGGTTATCTGCTTAAAGGCAAGTACATAATTGTCGGCCACCAACTCACCGCGGGAAAAATTGATGTTGGAACTTACCGCTTTAACAACCCGCGGCTCCAAGGCTTTTTCCGATTTTAAAAAAACCTGATTGGAGAGCGCAAAGATTCCCTTTGGAATCGTAAAATACATTTTTGTGCCCTCTTGATCGCAAATGTCCAATAGGTTGCCTATTGCAATATTCTGGATATAGCCACTTTTGCCAATTCTATATTCATGCCATTCGGAAGTGTCCGGAAAAGATTTCAGTGTATTCGCCTCAGATGCTATCAACGTGGATAATCGTTTTTTGGCATCCACAAATATGTTATCCAAAATGTTGTTTATCTGGATGCTTTGGGAAATATTATGAATAAAATAAATGAAAGCCACCAGGCTCATAATGGTAAATAGGATTCCCAGTAATATCGATACTCCCGGAAGGGCATATCGCTTATCGCTAGGTTCAATTGAGAATATAATAAAGATCATGTAAAGAATTGTAGCAAGATACAATCCCAAGATTACCTGATGTCTTTTATCACTGATCAATCCGGGTAAAAGACGAGGAGAATAATTGCTGGAAGCTTGGCTCAACAACAGCATTACCATTGAAAAACTGAACACCATTAAGGAAATCATTCCTCCCACACAGGCACTTAAAACGGTAAGGGCCGTATCGCCATCTTCCACCATAAGCCTAGGAAATATATCCATCACCGATCTGGAAATACCTTTCTCTTCTAAATACATCATTAAAAGAGCTAGAAGAAAACCTGAGACAGCCATTAAACTTGGGTAAAATGCAATCTTGCTTTCCAAGGTATTAAAGAAGTCGAAAATCCGTATAAATACTTTTTTCATATATGAGGTTGGGAGATTAAAAATAGACAAACATTATAGATTATTATATGATAGTGTCGGGTTAAAACATTACAAAGTAATGTTGAGTCAATGATGAAGGCTGTTTATAATCTGTTTATTAAGTGACAGCCTGCTAATTGGTTTACCTTCGAAATTTATGATTAAAAAAGCATGCTTAATCAATTTCACTTAATTCAAGCTATTGGGGTCAAAGCCAAATGTCTTACGTCTTCAGCCAACGTTCTACATTAATCGGACCCGACTAATTATTATTTATAATGACGGCTAATAGTCCTAAAAATAAATCAAGACAAAATGTCTTGATTATTTTACTTTCGGAAGACAAAATGTCTTGAAAATTGTTACGGAATTGTTTTTGACCCCTAGAAGAAAAATACGAACAGTTAAACAATAAAAAGATATGAAAACAGTTAATAACCCGAATAGCATATGGATGCCCGCAATATTTGAAAATCTTTTTGTAGAGAATAAATCAGACAAGCTCTACAATTATGAAACTTTTAGTACTCCGGCCATTAATATTATCGAAACTTTGTCGAGTTTTGAGGTTGAAATTGCCGCTCCTGGATTGAGTAAGCAAGATTTTTCGATTGAGGTGGAAGAAGATACATTAAGGATTTCTTCCAATAAAGTTGAAAAGGAGAATAAGGAAGAGGTGAAATATTCTAAAAGAGAGTTTAATTACAATAGTTTTGAACGATCTTTTAAATTGTCGGAAGAAATTAAAAGGGAAGAAATAGAGGCCAATTATGTGAATGGCGTTCTTACCGTAAGTCTTCCGAAATTGGAAGAGAAAAAAGTATTTAGGAAAATGGTTGAGATTTCATAATTGAAATTTAATTTGGTTAGTTAGTTGAAATGGCCGCGTACTACTCAATCGGTACGTGGCTTTTTTATGTCTAATTCCGTCTTCTTTTTCTATCGGTTAGTCTTCTTTCATTGCTAGGCTCTCTTTTAAACCGGTTTTCTTCGGCGTGTGGATTTTTGGGTAATCCATCACTATCTTTAACCGAATCCTTTAATGTCTTCAATTCGGCAGGAGTGAGATCGCGCCATTTGCCCACAGGAAGATCGCCCAAGGTTAAGTTCATTATTCGAATGCGTTGAAGGGCCTGTACTTCATATCCAAGATATTCGCACATTCGTCTAATTTGTCGGTTAAGGCCCTGAACAAGGATTATGCGGAATTCGAACCTACTTATCCTTTCTACCTTACATCGTTTTGTGATGGTGTCCAAAATCGGAATACCGGATCCCATTCGCTTTATAAACTCATCGGTAACGGGACGGTCAACTTTTACAATATATTCTTTTTCATGCTTATTTCCCGCCCTAAGAATTTTGTTCACTATATCTCCTTCGTTGGTAAGCAACAATAATCCTTCACTGGGCTTGTCCAACCGCCCCACGGGAAAAATCCGTTCGGGATGTTTTACAAAATCCACAACATTATCGTCAAACCTCGTGTCCGTGGTACAGGTTATTCCCACCGGTTTATTGAGCATAATATAAACCAGATTGTCATTCTCGGTCAACAGCTTGCCGTCCACCCTAATTTCATCATCCGGCATAACACGATCTCCCAGGCCAGCGGTTTTTCCATTTATGGTAACTCTACCTGTTTCTATTAATGTGTCGGCTTCCCTTCGGGAACAGTAGCCCGTGGCCCCCATAGCTTTGTTTATTCGGACGGAGTCTGGATGATGCATTATTTTTTTTTACAAAGATACGCCTATGGGCAGTAAAGGAAAAAGGTTAAATTTCATATAAACGTCATTCTTGGAAAAGTCAAAAACCGTAGTTTCAAGCAAATTTTTTTAAGCACATGGCAATACTCGGTTCTATCATAAAAATGGCAATAGATTTAAGAGGAGCATTAATATCCGAAAAATCTCCTATTGAGGCACAGAAGGAAGTACTAACGTATTTATTGGAAAAGGCCAAAGAAACGGCTTTTGGGAAATATTATGGGTTTTCACAAATTCTGGAAGCGGAGGATATAGCCAAGGCATTTAAAGAAAAAGTTCCCTATTTCGATTATAATCAAATGGAAGAAGAGTGGTGGAGCAAGACGCAGGAAGGATTGGAAGATATCACTTGGCCGGGAAGTCCCACTTATTTTGCACGGAGCAGTGGAACCACCGGAAAAAAATCCAAGCGTATTCCGGTAACCGATGAAATGGTTGATGCCATAAGGAATTCGGGTTTGAAGCAAGTGGGGGCACTCGCAAATTTTGAGGTGCCCTCGGACTTTTTTGAAAAGGAGATAATGATGTTGGGAAGCAGTACAGACCTCGAGGCTCAGGACCAGTTTTTGGAAGGCGAAATCAGTGGCATCAGTGCAAGCAATATTCCGTTCTGGTTCCGTGGCTTTTATAAACCAGGTCAGGAAATTGCCCAGATGGAGGATTGGGACCATAAAGTTGAGACCATAGCCAAGCACGCCCGGGAGTGGGACATTGGCGCCCTTAGTGGCATTCCTTCATGGATAGAACTGATGCTGCGGCAGGTTATTGAAATGCATGGGGTGGAAACCATCCACGATATTTGGCCCAACCTTCAGGTTTACACCACCGGAGGGGTAGCTTTTCAACCTTATGAAAAGAGCTTTAACCAATTGCTATCCCATCCTATCATTATAATTGACACCTACTTGGCATCGGAAGGATTTTTGGCCTTCCAGAATCGGCCCGAAACTACTTCTATGAAACTGGTTACGGATAACGGAATTTATTTTGAATTTGTCCCCTTTAAACCAGAATATATAAAAGATGACGGTTCCCTAGTGCAGGATGCTCCTTCACTTACTTTGGATGAAGTTGAAGAGAATGTTGATTATGTGCTGTTAATAAGTACCGTGTCCGGCGCATGGCGATATATGATAGGGGATACCATTGCTTTTACCGATGTGGAGAAGGCAGAGATCCACATTACAGGACGAACCAAGTTTTTCCTTAATGTGGTGGGATCCCAACTTTCAGTAAATAAAATGGAAGTCGCTCTAAAAGAAATGGAAGAAAAATTCGATATAAAAATCCCGGAATTCACCCTTGCAGCGGTAAAAATAGAAGGCGAGTTTTACCATCATTGGTATCTAGGAACCAATACTGAAATTGATCCCGAGGAAATTGCCCAAGCCTTGGACAATGCATTAAAAGAAGCGAACAAAAATTATTCGGTGGCACGTTCAAAGGCGTTAAAAGGGGTGAAAGTAAGCATTGTAGATCCCGATACATTTCATAATTGGAACGCCAAAAACAAAAAAATGGGCGGACAGGTAAAAATGGAAAAAGTGATGGACGAGGAAAAATTCCAGGAATGGGAAAACTTTGTAAAGGAAAGTGTTTAGCACATTTTATTGTTCCATTTCCATTAATTCCTTCTCCTGATCTTTCTTATTTTCATTTATGAGTTCCATGACTTCTTCGGGAGAAATATAAAGCCTTCGGATCCGTTCCTTATACTTTTCAGAAAGATTGGCATTTTCCAGAATAAAATTTTTAGTATTGAGGATATAATCACCCATACCGTGCAATATGGCGTAGGTATCGGCTGTTCGCTCAACTTCACGGATGCTTGAAGAAAAGAATAGGTATTTGAAGCCCAATATAATCAAGCCCACATTGGTTCGATCATGATAATCCATTACATGGCCCAATTCGTGTCCCAGCCAACCGATCTTGACATCCGAAGGAATATCCTCCATTGTAAAGTGTTCGCCCTCGATTTGAATTTTTCGGCTGATCAGGATTATATACTCACGATCCTCCTTATTTTTAAAGAGACTGGTAAACCGAGGCTGTGCCTGCATCGTGGATTTTTTGATGTTTTCCTTGAATTTGAATTCAATGGCCGTATCCCAAAGCTCGGGATAGTAGGATAGTGCTTCCAAAGCCTCCTTTTCAATACTTTTTGGAATAATCTTATTTTCTAAATTTATTTCGTCCAGTGTCTCCATAGAATGGGTAAAATACAAAATAGGGAGTATGAGGTACGTTAATAACATTGTAAAGTTCCGCTTTTGCTGTTTTATCCGATTTTAGAAGTATCGAGATCGAGCCTAAAATCAATGTGGTATTTTAATGCTCAGATTGCGATTTAGGGAAAATTTTCCTTAAACTTAGGAATCTTTTAAAATATCCATTCCCGAAATTTCCCACTTCAAAAACTAACGGATTCTCCATATTAAGCACAAATGACACTTCTCTTGATTTGAGAAAAAATCCTCCTTTTATTACAATAGTGTATTTTCCAGGATGAATGTTAAATCGCTTAGTTTCCCCGCTCTCCAATTTTCCAATCTTTTTATTGTTCAAGTAAATATTGAAGGGAATCAACTGGTATGCGAATTCTTTTTTCCTTTGTACGATCAACGCTGACATTACTATGTTTTTAAATCTATTTAACTTCTTCCAATTGTTTTTGGAAAACTTTTATTTTGTCCCGGAGTTTTGCAGCCATCATAAAGTCCAGATCTTTTGCGGCGGTCTCCATCGCTTTCCGGGTATCACGTATTTTCTTCTCTATTTGCGGTTTGGTTAAATAAGCCGCTTCTGTTTCGGCGGCTAAGGTTTCCGCATTTTCAAAGGTATAAGCCTCTTTTTTGGATTTTGCCAGTGAATTATCAAAGGACTTTTTGATGGCAGTAGGGGTAATTCCATGCTCTTGGTTGTAGGCAATTTGTTTCGCGCGCCTATATTCCGTTCCATCAATGGTTTCCTGCATGCTTCGGGTAATCTTATCGGCGTACATAATTGCTTTACCGTTCAAGTTCCTGGCGGCTCGGCCTACTGTTTGGGTAAGGGATCGGTTGCTTCGCAAAAAACCTTCTTTATCCGCATCCAAAATAGCGACCAGTGATACTTCCGGAAGATCCAGTCCCTCACGTAAAAGATTTACCCCGACCAGGACATCAAAAAGTCCCAAACGAAGATCCTGCATTATTTCAACCCGTTCGAGAGTATCAACATCACTATGTATATATCGGCAACGAATCTGTACTCGGCTCATATATTTTGTGAGTTCCTCCGCCATCCTTTTCGTCAGCGTAGTTACCAAAACACGTTCATCTTTCTCCACACGCAATTGGATTTCTTCCAGTAGGTCATCTATCTGGTTTAAACTGGGTCTCACCTCAATAACAGGATCCAGCAGCCCCGTGGGTCGGATAATCTGTTCCACATAAACGCCCCCGCTTTTTTCCAATTCGTAATCTGACGGGGTCGCACTTACATAAATCACCTGATTCTGAAGGGCTTCAAATTCATCAGCCTTCAACGGCCTGTTGTCCATGGCTGCGGGAAGTCGGAAACCATATTCCACCAAGTTTTCCTTGCGAGATCTGTCACCGCCGTACATAGCACCAACCTGAGGAATGGTCACGTGACTTTCATCTATTACCATTAAATAATCATCCGGAAAATAGTCCAATAAACAGAAAGGACGTGTTCCGGGCAATCGCCTATCCAGATAGCGGGAATAGTTTTCGATACCACTGCAGTATCCCAGTTCGCGTATCATCTCAAGGTCAAAATTGGTCCTTTCGTCCAATCGTTTTGCTTCCAAATGTTTTCCAATTTCTTCAAAATAGGAAACCTGGGCCACCAGATCGTCCTGAATCTCACGAATCGCTCCTTGAAGCACATCCGGAGAAGTAACAAACATATTCGCTGGATAAATATTCAACCGGTCATATTTGGCCTTGACATTATTGTTCAGGGGATCGAAAATTTCTATTTCCTCGATTTCGTCACCGAAAAAATGGATTCTGAAAGCGTCATCGGCATATCCCGGGTAAATATCCACAGTGTCTCCTTTTATGCGGAAACGACCGTGATTAAATTCCATTTCGGTACGGGAGTATAGGCTCTGGACTAATTGGTGCAACAGTTTTGTTCTTGATAAAATCTGTCCTTTTTTCAAGGAAATTACATTTTTTTGAAATTCAACGGGATTCCCGATACCATAGATGCACGAAACCGATGATACTACCAAAACATCCCTTCTACCTGAAAGTAGGGAAGAGGTGGTGCTCAGTCGTAATTTTTCAATCTCTTCATTGATGGAAAGGTCTTTTTCTATATAAGTTCCACTGGAGGGAATAAAGGCTTCGGGCTGATAGTAATCATAATACGATACAAAATACTCCACTGCGCTGTCGGGGAACAGGTTTTTAAATTCCGTAAACAACTGCGCAGCCAAAGTTTTATTATGAGCCAATACCAGTGTCGGTTTTTGAACTCGCTCCACAACATTGGCAACGGTAAAGGTTTTTCCGGAACCTGTTACCCCTAATAGAGTTTGATATTTTTCTCCGGAATTCAATCCGGAAACCAATGCTTTTATGGCCTGGGGTTGGTCTCCCGTGGGCTGGAATTCCGAGGCAATTTTAAATTTCATAGTAGGTTTTAAATGGGATGCAAAAGTACTCAAAATAAGTGAATAAAGTATAGGTAAACCTTGTGAATGACAGGGTTTTCACTCAAATTTATGATTGTGTATGGAGAGGTCGGCCAACCCTGAAAATAAGAAAAGGAATGAAGTTCACTGGGAAGAAAAATCAATCTTAATCAGCAATTTTTAGTAATTGATGTACACCCATCCAATAAAAGGTTTTGGATATCTGGCATCGTTAAGGGAAAGAACATAATAATACGTTCCTACCGGCACTTTGCTTCCGCGAAAAAGTAGTCCTTGGGTGGCAACCCCGTTCCAGAAACCATCCTGATTATATCCCTTATGGATTAAATTGCCGTTGCGGGAATAAATAAGCAACTCAAAATCGGTATAAACATTCAGTAGATTACTGATTTCGAATGAATCGTTGAGTCCATCCCCGTTGGGAGAAAAACCTTGCGGAATAAAAGGTTGACATTTTTCTACATTTAAAAGGAAGGAAGCAATTTGAAAGCAGATTTCATTTTCCAATCGGACATATATCCGTTGGGGATTTTCAGTATTTTGATATGCATCTGCGTTAAAAATGGGATCCGTGTTTTCAAGTGCATTTTCCCGGCTCATAAAATATTCCACTGTTCCGTTGGTGGAATTCCTAACCAAATCGTCCTGCATATGAAGATCGAAAGTTGCCGAATCAAAACCTTCATCACATTTTGTAAGTGCAGGAAGCATAGGGATAGGAGGCAGATTTTCAAAAGATACAAGGATAAAGAAAGTATTGTTGTCTGTGCGTAATTCTTCAATTATAAAATTCCCATCAAGGTCTTGGTTCACTATTGCCTTTAATGTGAAAGCATCCGGCAAATCGGGGGGAAGCAGAAGTTCGATCTCATTATTTTCACGTCCTCCCGCCGGGATGGGATTCCGCGTGTACCCTACGGTTAATGGTATTTCATCCGCCCAAAATGCGATAGGAACATGGGCGGGTAAAGGTCCGGTAGCCTCTAAATTGTAAACCGTAAAGGGTAAGAGTAAATTCCTATCCCTACAAGCGGAGGTTTGTGGAAAATCCACAGTAGCGTCGGGAATAGGACAGTCGATTAAGGTAATGGTAAAATGATCTATTATTGCACATTCTGGATTTGCCACCCGTATATAAATGATTTGCGGGTTTTCGGTATTGTGGAAATTTTGAGGATCGGAAATAGGATTTAGATTATTATGGGCATCATATTCGCTCAGGTGAAAACTCAACTCATATATGGGATCAATTTCACTGGTGGCTTCAGTAAGATCAAAAGTTTCATCCTCCAATAAATCACAGACCTCAAGATTATGAAGCCCCACGATAATGGGATTCGCCATTAAATGGACAGGGCGTTCATCTTCATTATTATCTTCATTGTATTCCTCAATTATTCCTGTGCCATTCCCAATGTCATCAACCACGGCTTTTAAGACAAAATCGGGATTTATTTCTAACGGGATGATCAAAATTATCGTACGAAAATGATTGCCTCCAATGGGAATAGCAACTGTTGTTGCATCCTGACCGACCAAAATATCATCGGCATAAAATGCAATGGGCGTTCCAGAAGGCAAAATTCCCGTACTCTCAATGTTGTAAACTGTATAATCCACGGTGAGTTCACGGTTGCCGCATTCCAGTGTGCCATTAATATCATCTATGGAAATTGTGGCATCTGGAAGTGGACAACTAATGACAGTAAGGGTAAAACTGTCGACTAAATAACAGCCAAAATTTTTGACGCGTACAAAAATAGTTTGCGGATTTTCGCTATTATGGAAATTTTCGGGATTGGGAATGGCATTCACATTATTTTCAGCATCCGTTTGAGTAAGATAGAACGTAAACTGATACGAAGGATCGAGTTGTGAAATTGCTTCGGTCAAGTCAAAATACTCATCGCCATAAATTTCACAGGTTTCCAGATCCATCAGGGCTGTGATAAGAGGATATTCTGAAAGTTGTACCGGCAATTCAAACACATTATTGGTTTCATTTAACTCTCTAACGATGCCCGTGCCATTACCAGTATCGTCCACAACACCTTTTAGAATGAAATTCGCATTTATGCTGGTCGGTATTGAAAAATCGATAGTGCGGGTTTCCTGACCGTTGATAGGGATATCCATAAATGTGGCGGCCTGGGCAACCAATGTTCCATCCGCATAAAAGGCAATTGGCGTGCCGGCAGGAAGATAGGCGGTACTATTTAAATTGTAAACTGTGTATTCTACTGAAAGATCCCGATTCTCGCATATGTCCTGACCTTCCACACCGTCAATAGTTATGGTAGCATCGGGCAATTCACTATTAAGAACGGTAATAATATTATTGATCATCACAAAATCCTGACCGCTCGTAAGCTGAATGGTGGCGGACGTATCCCCAATGTTGATATAATTGGAAATGGAATAGAAATCGATATCCATGTTGTACAGCGTATTGCTTCCGGTAAAGCTGTTGGTGCCATTAAAGGCGTTATCGGCAGGATTGAGCGGTGGGTTGCTGAGAATATTGCCATTAACGCGCAGGGTTTCGTTAACGGCAATGTCCCGGTCTCCTTCCCATGCCAAAAAGCCTATTTTAGCCCCTTCGGTTTCCTGGACCAGCAAGTTGTTCAGGGTTATGGTCAAGTTTTGGTTATTTCTGTTAACGCTTTCAAGTCCATCGAATATATTAACCTGGTTAATTGGCAAGCTTGGATCCTCGTAAACTACGGTTACCGCCCATCCGCCAAAATTTGTTCCTGAGCCCGGGGGATTGCAGTAAGGGGGGATTACGTCCGTTAAATCCAGATCGGACAAGGTGTAATTCCCGTTCCCCGTGGTTTTAACTTGTTGGGTAACATCGGTAAAAGCCGAAAAATAAATATAATCCTGGCCACCTTGGTTGTAAATAAGGTTAAAGGTTCGTTGAGCAATTATGGGATTTTGATTAAAAGTCACTTCAAAATCGCCTGGACCAGATCCCGCCCAATATAAATAAGCAGCAACTACTTCCTGATCGGGTTGCAATTGAAAATTGGTACTGCTGCTTGTTAATATGGTACATTCCCCAAAGGCACCGTTTTCAGAAACATTGAGGGTGTTGCCAAAAGCCAGATAATCATATTGACCATTGAACTGGCGGAACAGGGAAATCTCTTGGGAATTCCCCAAATGGCAAATAAAGAGCGCAAATAAATATAAAAGATTTCGAAAAAAATACATGAAATGGTGGTTGCGTGCTAAATATAGACAAATCCAACCATAAAATAAAAAGGAGATTAACTATTCAAGGATAGAGAAAAATTGCGAATCAGTCGTGCCCGACTAAGATGTAAGACAGTTGCACTGAAAGACGTAATAAATACGGCTTGCGCCTTAATTGCCTTATAATTAAGTTAGAGTGGTTAGGGATGCTTTTTTAACTATTAAATTTCGAAGGTAAACTAAATAGCAAGCTGTCACTTTAGAAAAAGATTCTGAACAGCCATCACCATTCACTCAACAGAATTTTGCAGTTTTTCAACCGGACACTATTGATTGCGAATAAAAATATTATTGATAGTAATGTTCGATATGTTTTATTGATGTCAAAAGGATCTTTAAAGATCTCTTCTTTTTAATATGGCGTAGGACCAGTATATAAAAAGTGCAGTCCAAATCACGACAATAAGCACATTTACATATCCCACTTCGTATGATTTATAAAATTCCTCACCCAATTGATTGGCTGCAGACTGAAATGCCCCAATCCTGCTAAAGGGTTCCTTGATTAGATTCGCCATGGCGTTCAAGGGAAAAATGGATGCAATTGTGTCGGCAACTTCCGAACCCCGAAATAGCTGCCATTTCATAATTCCGTATGCGAGCCATTCCACAATTTGCCAAACAATTAAAAAGCCGAGAGCAAAGGCAGATCGTTTTACCAAAACACCCAGAAAAAGACAGAAGGAGAAAAACGCCAGTAGTTTTAGAAAATATGCGCCTAGATATTGAAGTCCTGAGAAAATTATACCAATCTCCGTATAATCCGAAAAAAGCAATCCTAAAATAAGGGAGACGATAAAAATAAATACTGTGGAAATGGCAGCAAAAAGTAAAACGGTAAGGACTTTTGAGGTTACGAATTCCTTTTTGCTCAATCCATCAATTAAGTTCTGTTTTAGCGTTCGATAGCTGTATTCATTACTCATCATTGAAACGATAACAATGGCCAGGAATAATTTTAAAATAGCAGCTATATAAGTATTAAAATGCCAGATATATGGGAAATTAAAAATTCCCTGATCGGCCAATCTAAAATGAAAATCCCCAAAATTGAATTCAATGGAGGCAATAAGTGCAATAAAAGTAATGAGAACAAAGTAAATAATTGAAATCACCTTGGCAGCACGGTTATACCTAAGTTTGTGCAGTTCTATTTTTAACAATCGCAACATCCTCTTATTTTTGTTTGGTTATTTCAAGAAACTGTTCCTCCAAACTCTCTTGGCGTTTTACCAAATGGGAAAGGATAATTCCTTTTTTAAATAGATAATCATTTACTTCCGAAGCCTCCATTTGCTGGGTAAGATCAGTACGAAGGAAATCGCCTTGTCTTGAGATTTTTGTAAAAGCGGGATTTTCTTCCAAGGCCTTCCTCAAGTCGTCCATATTAGGGCTCTTTAGGATCAGGAATCCCTGTCCTTTGTTCATCTCATCCACTCTGCCGGTGTATAGGCTTACTCCTTTACTGAGGATTACCACATGCGAGCATACTTTTTCCACTTCATCCAATAAATGGGAAGCCAAAAGAATAGTAGTTCCTTTGGAGGCAATAATTTTTATAATCTCACGAATTTGATGAATGCCTTGGGGATCCAGTCCGTTTGTCGGTTCATCCAGAATCAGAATTTCGGGATCATTGAGCAGGGCAGAGGCAATCGCCAGCCGCTGTTTCATTCCTAGTGAGAATGTGCTGAATTTGCTGTCTTTTCTATTGATCAACCCTACCAATTGCAGTTTTTCCTCAATTTTGGTTTCTGGTACTTGTTTAATCTTACAAACCAGTTGTAGATTTTGAACTGCCGTCATATATGGGTAAAAATTGGGATGTTCTATAATAGCACCCACTTTTTTTAGAGCCTGATGAGTCGAAATCTCGCCATCGAACCAATGGAAATCCCCGGATGTTTTATTCACAACATTAAGAATTATACCTAAAGTGGTGCTTTTACCGCTTCCATTAGGACCAAGAATGCCATACACATTTCCTTTTTCTATGGTAAACGATAGGTTGGCAACAGCAGTTAAAGACCCGAATTTTTTGGTAAGGTGGGATATGGTCAGGATATGTGACACGTTGAGATTTTTGGTGGTTCTTGATTGTTTGACGATTGGATTGAGGTTTTGTTACCAATAGCATCCTAAATAATTAAGCCCTCACCCATAATACTTTTCGGCTGCGCTCTAAATGACAATATAATTAATTGAAAAATCATTGTTTTTTTGCCAGTTCGAGCGCAGTCGGGACCTTTTTATAGTGCATAATAGAAATTCTTTCCAAAGTAAAGCTTTTGTTATCCCCGTTTAATATAAATGCGCTGTAAAACCAATTAAATCGCGAAGTAAAAGGAATTTCGGAAAAACGTTCAGGTCGCTATTGCTTAGTTGCATTTTTTCAATTCCGAATTCCAAATTCTAAATACTGAATTAGCTAACTTTGCAATTCATTTTTAAAACTCAAGAAATGCAAGACGGAATTTACGCAAAAATCACTACGGAAAAAGGAGATATCCTTATAAGACTAACCTATGAGAAAACTCCTGGAACAGTGGGGAACTTTGTGGCCCTTGCGGAAGGGAATTTGGAAAATTCAGCCAAACCTCAGGGAACTCCCTATTACGACGGATTGAAATTTCACCGGGTAATCCCAAATTTTATGATTCAGGGTGGTGATCCAAAAGGCACGGGTTCTGGAGGTCCAGGTTATGATTTTGAAGATGAATTTCACCCTTCGTTACGTCACGATACCCCCGGAGTATTGTCCATGGCCAACTCGGGTCCTGCGAGTAATGGAAGTCAATTTTTTATAACCCATGTTGCTACACCTTGGTTGGACGATAAGCACACTGTCTTTGGAATTGTGATTGAAGGACAGGATGTGGTGGATTCTGTAGCTCAAGGCGATACAATGAAAACAGTTGAGATCATCAGAGTGGGGAAGGATGCAGAAAACTGGAATGCCGTGGAAGCTTTTAGAAGTTTTACGGGCGAAAGGGAGCAACGGATAGCTAACCTAAAAAAGCAGGAGGAAGATGAAATCAAGAAAATATCCGAAGGATTTGAAAGAACCGATAGCGGGTTGCTTTATAAAATAATCAATAAAGGGAACGGCAAGCAGGCAGAAAAAGGAAAAACCGTTTCTGTCCATTACAAAGGAATGTTAACCAATGGTACCGAATTTGATTCTTCCTATAAAAGAAAGGAACCAATCGAGTTTCCATTGGGCCGCGGCCACGTAATTGAAGGCTGGGACGAAGGGATCGCCCTTTTACAGGTTGGGGATAAAGCACGTTTTGTAATCCCATCGCATCTTGCCTATGGCGAACGTGGTGCAGCTGGCGTAATACCTCCTAATGCTACACTGATTTTTGACGTGGAGTTGATGGGGGTGAAATAATTCTGAATCCGGAATTATGAAATAAGCACTTTTTGTGGTAAATAAGAGAGGGATTCAGCTTTTGATATCCCTCTCTTCTATTTTATCATGATATCTACGCTACAACCTTTCCTCCTTTAGATTAAGAAAATAGGCAAAGTTTATTTCCATTTAATGTTGCAGCCCATGCTGGGTTTTTGGTCTTTGCGTTGCGGATTGTTGCTCAAAATATTGTCCATAGCTTCGCGCAGATCCCTTCCATTTACAGGAATGCCGTTGCCAGGGCGCGAATTGTCCAATTGTCCCCGATAAACCAGTTGTAGGGCATCGTCAAACAAATAAAAATCAGGAGTGCAGGCGACATCATAAGCTTTGGCTACTTCTTGGGTTTCATCAAAAAGATAGGGGAAGGGATAGCCCACTTTTTGTGCGGTGCGCCACATTTCCAAAGGGGAGTCTTCGGGATACTTCTGGACATCGTTACTGCTGATTGCCACAAATCCAAATCCGGTAACCCGATAATCATTGCAAATGCGAACCAATTCATCATTTACATGCTTTACGTAAGGACAATGATTGCAAATAAACATAATCACTGTTCCCTTTTGGCCCTTAATGTTTTTTAAGGAAACCATTCTGGTGCTCACAGTATCAAGTAAATAGAAATCGGGTGCAAGGGTGCCCAATGGAAGCATTTTGGATTCTGTTCTGGCCATTATTGTAGTTTCGATATTAGTAACAATTCACGGTTAAAGTTACAAGTTTTAAATAGGGTGTACCATTTTAGAGGAGGTACTTTTTCATTGAAAACGCCGGTGGTCCATCCCGATTTCTTCGCTTTTGCCAAAAAACCATTAAATCTTTGCTCGGTCAATCCAACTCTCTTAATTTTAAAAACAAAATCAATAGTATGAAAAATTCATATTCATCACTTTCGGTTGCCATTGAAGATTTACAGGAAAAGGGTTATACTGAAGATTTCAATTTAGTGGCCGAAGGCATCGAATCAAAATCCCTGAAACGCAAGTGGAAGGCAGGCGAATTGGAGGTAATAAAGTTTTATCGTTTTGAGGGAATGACCGATCCTGGCGACAATTCCATTTTGTATCTGATCGAAACCGAGGATGGAAAGAAAGGTCTTTTAGTGGATGCCTATGGCGCTTATGACGGTGAAATCTCTCCCGAAATGATTAAAAAACTTTCCATACGTCATGACGAATAGCCTTTCTTGGGAAGATTTCGAAAAAGTCGAGATGCGCATAGGAACCATTCTGGAGGTGAACGATTTTCCAAAAGCACGAAATCCTTCCTATCAATTGTTGATAGATTTTGGAAAGGAAATTGGAATACGCAAAACCTCTGCCCAGATCACTTCCCTTTATCATAAAGAAGCCTTGATTGGAAAGCAGGTTGTTGCCGTTGTTAACTTTCCCAAAAAGCAAATTGCCGATTTTATGAGCGAATGCCTCGTTTTGGGAGCTGTAAAAGGCAAGGATGTGATATTATTGAATACAGATATGCCCGTAGAAAATGGATTGCGGATTATGTAGAATGCCAGTGGAATATGGGTTCAACTAGCTAAATATATAGGAAAATTTAAGGTGTTCCATATCCGATGACTCTGGACTTTATACTATTTCTTCTGGGAAAATTGGCAAAAATTACCCAGCCGGTAACCGACGATTTTCCCGGAATGTAGGCAAAAGTAATCTGTACAGTTTCTGGTTCTTCTTTATGATCCAAATCAAATTCCAACACAACATTTTCAGCAGTTTCATAACCCCTATTTGTCGCTTTTATGGGTACGGAAAAAGCGCTATCTTTTTTGACCACATCGCCTATTGTGATTACCAAATCCGGTGGTGTACGTTTTTCCGTAATGATTTGAAAAATCAAGAATCCTACCGCAAAACACACAATTATACTCGAAATTATGGTTACAGTGTACTCCAAAACGTTCCTTTGAATCTTTTCTTTTTCCATATTATGTTTGAATTAAAAGTCTACCCGCGGATGCTCCTAAGGCTGCGGGAAAACCTAGCACCACAGTTTCGGCAACCATGCCATAAAGTGATACATTTTCGAAACGGCCAAAAAACCAAAGCATAAAAGCAGAGGAAATTAATGAAATAGCATACATAATTATGGTTCCTGCGAGGGCCTTCCGATGGTTTTTTTGCTTTACCAACAAGTTTTGCGTTCCTGTAAAATTTAAGTGATATAATACCAATCCGCCAATAACGATGGACAAAATTGCAATTATCAGCAATTGGTAACTTTTGGATTCCAAGGCGATTACTATTACTTCATCTGTTGGGGCAATATTGGAGGCAATCAACAGCGCTCCACATAAGGATATACCTATGGCCTTTATTAAATCATGCCGCATGGAGATTTTATTCTCCTCGTTCTCTTTATTGCGTCCCTCGCGGTCTCTTCCCAACTGGGCTTTGCCCACCGATATACCTATGGCTACCGTAACGGCTTCCACAATAATTTTACCGCTTATCTCTTTAACCGACATCAATACGGTTATTCTACCCGTGATCCATAAAATAAATGCCGTTAGCAAAATGGCCAATCCCATTTCTTCAAGAGATTCAAGAAATCTATCTAAAAAGGAAGTATTTCCTCTTATTCCCACAAAGCGATTATAAATCAGTAAAAGGCCGATGCCCACTAAAAAGTAAATAAGCAATTGCACGGGATTGGAAAGAAAACCTGCCCACCAAAGCTCCATTGTATAAAGCATGGGCAAACTAAAAAGAAGACCGCCTGTGAGACCGCGCCCGTATTCCCTTAAGGAATCGTTTAGGGACTTTTCAGTTTTTGCCATCTTTGTTGTAGGTAAATAAGGTTGCTCATATTTTCAATGGGAAATTAAGAATTCCAAACCTTACAGGATGATAATAAAAAGTTAACACTAAACTGCCAGCTATATCAAATTTCATATTTTCACTACTCAATTATATACCATGAAAAAATATATTCTCATTGTTTTGATATTTGCGATGGCAATTGCCTGTAAAAACCCGGAAAATCCCGATAGTACCGAAAGTGAAGTTTCAAAAAATTTTGAGCAGTTAGATGAGTTAAACTGGATTATAGGTAAGTGGACCAATGAATTTACTCCTGAATTTTCGCAGGAAGCTTGGCGCAAAGAGAATGACAGCACTTATACAGCTTTCAGTTTTACAACTGTTAGGGGCGACACCGTTTTTGCCGAAAATTTGACGCTGCAACAAAATGGAAAAAACTTGGGATTTACAGTTCAAACCGTAAACAGTAAGGACAAACCGGTCACTTTTACAAGGATTCCATCCAAGAAGGGACAATATGTATTCGAAAATAAAATGAATGATTTCCCTAAACGCATCGTCTATACCCATCCTGCAGCGGATTCATTACATGCATGGATCGAGGGTCCCGTGGATGGCGAAAACCAAACACTTCATTTCCACTTCTCTAAAAAAAATTAGAACTTAATTTTTTAGGAGTAGGTCAGGATTTTTCCGGATTGATGGAATTTTGGGACTGCTCACTATAATTTGATGGAATAGTGGAAGCATTTCCATCTCGGTTTGCCCTATAATGAGGAGACATAATTTCAATTCCCCTTTCATTAAATACATCCTGTATATTTTCCCGAAGATGGGAATAAATAGTTCCCTGCCTATTCGATTCACGGATGTACGCATTAAGCTCATAACTAACATAGAAATCCTCTAGCCCCGTTTGAAACACGAAGGGTGATGGTTCTTTTAAAATAAGATCTGTGCGCAGGGCGGCATCAATCAATGCAGCATACACATCCTTCCATGGAACATCATAACCTATAGTAACGGTGGTATGGATGATCAATCCCTTTTCGGTTGCATCACTGCTAAAATTGATGGTATGGCTATTCATCACACTGGAATTGGGAATGGAAATTATTTCGTTTTGGGCAGTCCTTATGCGAGTTACCAAGACGGATTTTTCAATTACATCTCCCACCACATCTCCGATTTTTACGCGATCGCCAATTATAAAAAGACGCATATAGGTCAAAACCAATCCTGCAATTACGTTCGAAAGTGAACCTGCCGAGCCAAAGGTGAAAAGAAATCCAAGAAAGACCGATACCCCTTGGAATACAGGTGAATCGCTGCCTGGAAGATATGGGAAGATAACCACAAAGGTAAACGCTATCAATAAAATCCTCACAATCTGATACGTGGGAGCGGCCCAATCGGGGTAAAAGCCATTTATTTGAAGGTTACCTCTTTTTATTTCATCTTTTAAGAATTTAATCCCTTTAAGAATATATCTAAAGATTGTGACAATGACTATAATGGTAATCAGGTCCGGCAAATAGTTCCAAAAGGAAATAAGAATGTTTTTAACCGGGCGAAGAATATAACCGATTAAGGTATCGGCAAAATGTTCGGTCCAGGGAAAAATGCCAAATAAAACGGGCAAGGCAATATAAATGGCCGTGATAATGGTTATCCACTTAATTATTTTATTAAACAATAAGAGTACGTTGATCTGTCTTTTTGCATCAAAAAGAGTATAGTTTTTAACTTGTATTCCCTTAATTTTTTTATCCTCCTGCATTTGGATTTTTAGGGCGGTCCAATTGAAGAATTTCGATATATATTTTATGAGGATTACAATAAGGGCAATTACCAAAAGGGCAAGCCCTATTTTTTTGGCGAGATTCAGATAGTTGGTTTCTTCCTTATATTTTAAAATTGCATGGGTCAAAATGTCCCTATACGTTTTCGCCAGTTTTTCCTTGGTACTGTCATTCCAGAGGGCATCGGTTTCTGTAACGCTCATTATAATGGAACTGCCCATGGAAATATCGTAGGTGGTCTCGGCGTTTTCAATTTTTAATGAGTTGTTGTCAAAAGTGATGTCATCCGCAAGAAGCGTTAATTTTCTGTTGATGGCTTCGGCGCGGTCCTTAGGTGAAAAACTTCCAAGTTTGGAGTAGAGTAGAAAGAGAGTGTCTTTAAAAAATCCTGTTACGGGAAATCCTTTGGTAATATTTTTTAATGAATCTATCCGCGCCTTTTTGGTAAGGATACGTTGGGTTTCTTTTTCATTTATAGCAAGTAGTTGCGCCTGTAACTCTTCTTTTTTTAAATTGTCCGTTGTTTTTAAGGTTTTGATCTGGTCTTCAAGTTCTGCTTTTTTTAAGGAATCGGCTATGCGTTGATTTTCTATTTCGTGAAGCCGTTTATTATAACTTTCCAGTAAAGCAATGTTCAATGAATCTTTTTTTACGACCGAAGAATCTTCCTGGGAAAAGGAAAAGGCTGAAGCCATCAGCATAAACAATAGAATAATTGTAGATCTAAAAAAATTCATACCGCACAGATTTGAGGCTAAAATACTGAAAAAGCATTAATGATGAGGAAGGAGAAGTGGTTAATGATTTTTGACTTACCGCGATCAATGCCTTCATGGATTAACGCTTGAGATATAACGCTTATCATTAAATTTTGACAATAAAAAAACCGACTCTGCTTTTCACGCCAAGTCGGTTTTTGGAATTATAAAAAATGGTCATTAAATATCGTCGAAATCGATATCGGTAAAGTTACTTGCCGCTACACGTTCAGTCTCTTCGCCATAGGAATTTTTGGTATGGGAGGTGGTCGTATTCGTTACTTCATCCTCATTTGCCGGTTTATAATCTTTTTGATGTCTCTCGCTAATTACTTCCTCACCTTTTTCGTCAATAACATAGGAAATCATTTCATCTAGCGTATTCTTGAATTCGCTAAAATCCTCTTTGTAGAGATATATTTTATGTTTTTTATAATGAAAGGATCCATCGTCGTTTGTGAATTTTTTGCTTTCTGTAATTGTCAAATAAAAATCCCCAGCCTTTGTGGATCGCACGTCAAAAAAATAAGTGCGTCTTCCTGCCCGCATCACTTTTGAAAAAATCTCTTCTTGCTCCATTGTAAATTGATCGTCCATGTTGTTTTTTTTTTCTTTATACAGTGCCAAAAATCCAAAAAATTTTCAAATCAGCCAAAGTAAAAATTACATTTCTTTCTCCAAAAGCTGCTTTGCGTACAATTCTTTATAATATCCTTCCGTGCCCAAAAGTTTACTATGGGTTCCTCTTTGGATTATTTGTCCATGATCCAGTACAATAATATTAGTGGCGTTTTTGACCGAAGAAACCCTATGGCTTACAATTATGGTAGTCTTATCTTTTGAAATTCTATTGAGATTGTTGAGAATTTCCTCTTCCGTTTCGGTATCCACAGCCGAAAGTGAATCATCGAATAAGAGAATTTTAGGATCTTTTATAATGGCGCGGGCAATGGATATGCGCTGTTTTTGACCTCCGCTAAGGGTTATTCCACGTTCACCCAGCACGGTTTCATAGCCATTTTGGAATTCAATAATATTTTTATGGACCACCGCATTTTTGGCGGCCTGTTCCACTTCTTGCTGTGAGGCATCCTCTTTGCCAAATCGGATATTACTGCCCAATGTATCGCTGAATAAAAAGGCATCTTGCGGCACATACCCAATACAGCTCCTCAAGTCCTCAAGATTTAATTGTTTTATGGGAATATCATCAATGGTCAACATACCCTCATCAACATCATAAAGCCTTCCAATAAGTTCCAAGATCGTGGATTTACCAGAACCGGTATTGCCTATTATTGCCAAGGTATCTCCCGGGTTTACAGTAAATGAAACATTTTTTAAGGCCACTATCCCTGTATCCGGATAGGTAAAAGTGAGGTTATTGAATTCGATTTTTCCTTTTATGGGTGTATTTTCTGAAACCTCATTTTGAACCGTTGGTACCGTGTGCAAAAATTCGTTTATTCTTTTTTGGGACGCTTCCGCCTGTTGAACCATTGAGGCAACAAAGCCCACCACAGCCACCGGCCAAGTAAGCATATTTACGTACATCAAAAACTCCACTAAGGTTCCAATTTCCGCTATTTGGCCATTGATATATCGATTGCCTCCAATAAAGATTACGAGTATATTGCTAACCCCTATCAATAAAGCCATCAACGGGCCAAAAAGTGCTTGTACTTTTGCGAGATCAACATTTTTTTCTTTGCTGCCCTCGGCCAATTGTTCAAAATCGGCATTGATCCTGGGTTCAATGCCATAGGCTTTTATTACCGAAATACCACTGAAACTCTCTTGGGTAAAGGAGGTAAGTTTGGAAAGATATTGTTGAACTATAGTGCTTCTTTGATGGATCATCACACTCAACTTATAGATGGCAACTGATAATATGGGCAGAGGGGCAATGGCATATAGCGTTAGGATGGGATCTTGGGAGAACATATAGGTAATGACTACGATAAACAGGGTAATCGTGGAGATACTGTACATTAAAGCAGGCCCAACATACATTCTCACTTTCGAAACATCCTCACTAATACGGTTCATAAGATCTCCCGTTCGGTTCTGCTTATAAAAACCCAAGGATAATCTTTCGTAATGTTCAAATACCTTATTCTTAATATCATATTCCACATATCGGGATACTACAATAAAGGTTTGTCGCATCATAAAGGTAAATAACCCCGACAGAAGTGCCGCTCCCAGAAGCAATAGAATATTTATAAGGAGATCGTGTTTTACATAAGCTAAATCGGTTATTTCACCATCCATATATTGTTTGATCACCGTAATGGAGTCCCCAATTTTCATAGGGACCACAAGCTTAAAAACAGTGGCTATAATAGTGATGAAAACCCCTAGAAGCAATCTGCCTTTATATTTAAAGAAATAAGGGTTGAGATATTTAAGTTCTTTCATTTTAAGGGACAGCGCAAAATTTAAATATTCGTAAATTCATAAGCTTTGCTTTGCAGACTATTTAGCAAAGTGTTACTTTTGAACACAGTTTTTAAGGGATAAATAATTATAACGTACACATTATGACCACTGAGATAATCGATAAAAACGAACTTCATAAAATGGATCCGGTATTTGGACAAGAGTCTTTTGACAATCACGAACAGATTGTGTTTTGTAATGACAAAGATACTGGTTTAAAAGCGATAATCGGAATCCATAACACAGTTTTGGGACCTGCTTTGGGAGGCACCCGGATGTGGAACTATGCTAGTGAATGGGAAGCATTAAACGATGTTTTGCGTCTTTCTCGTGGAATGACGTACAAAAGTGCAATCACCGGTCTTGACCTTGGAGGTGGGAAAGCAGTAATAATTGGGGATGCAAAAACCCAAAAGACAGATGCCTTGATGAAGAAATTTGGGGAATTTGTTAATTCCTTGGGTGGGAAATATATTACCGCCGAAGATGTTGGAATGAAAACTTCCGATATGGATCTTGTGAGAACGGTAACTCCTTATGTTACCGGTATTTCTGAAGAACAAGGCGGATCCGGAAATCCATCACCGGTTACTGGATATGGCGTTTACATGGGGATGAAGGCGGCTGCAAAATATGCCTATGGCGATGACAGTCTCAAAGACCGACTTATCTATGTACAAGGAATTGGTAACGTAGGTGAAACGGTGGTGAGTTTTCTTGCAAAAGAAGGAGCTAACGTAGTAATTACGGATATCAACAGAGAAAAGTTGGAGGAAGTCCGCGACAAATACGGAGTTAAAATTTATGAAGGCCAAAATCTATATGGTGAAACCATGGATATTTATTCACCATGCGCCCTTGGAGCCACGGTAAATGAAAAAACCATCGGCCAGTTAAAGGCAAAAGTTATCGCAGGTGCCGCTAACAACCAGCTGGCTAATGAAAAGAGAGACGGGCAATTGCTTCGCGAAAAAGGAATAGTCTATGCTCCTGACTTTTTGATCAATGCCGGTGGAATTATAAATGTATATGCCGAAATCGAAAAATATGACAGAGCAGAATCATTGCGCAGAACGGAGAATATTTATAACACAACCCTGGAGATTTTGAAACACGCCGATGATAATAATATTACTTCCTATCAAGCAGCTTTCAATATTGCCCAGGCGAGGATCGACGCCCGAAAAAATCAAAAATAGTTGTTGGATCGTGCCACTATAGGCGCACAATTTTTCTTATATTTGCAGCGCACAAAAATATTTTTTGTGCGTTGTTTTTTTCTCAAAATAGTTCTTTTAAAAATATGCTTACAAGAAGACATATCAGGGTAAAGGTTTTGCAATCTATTTATGCCTATAACCAACGGGAAAACCCGGATATCGATGTTCAGGAAAAATTTTTGAAATACAGTATCGAGCAGATGCAGGATCTGTATTTGTTAATGCTCCAACTTCTTGTAGAAATGCAGGAACAGGCGTCACGGTTTTTGACCAAATCACAACAAAAGTATTTGGCTACGGAAATTGAAAAAAACCCAAGTCTTACTTTTGTCAATAATAAGTTGCTAAAGCTTATTTCATCCAATTCACTTTTTATCGAATCCATAGAAAAGAAAAAACTCAACTATTGGGAGTTGGATTCGGAATATGTGAATATTCTGTTCAATGAACTTAAGGAAAAAGATTGGTACCAGGATTATCTTGCCATCAAGGAAACCGATTATAAAGAAGATCAAAAGTTTGCGTTAAAGGTTTTTAAAGAGGTTATTGCGCCAAATGACAAATTATATGAGTATTTGGAAGACAAAAGATTAACCTGGATAGATGATTATCCTTTGGTAAATACGGCCATAGTAAAAATGCTGGGCAAACTCACCGAAAAGAACGCCTCTAGCTTATTAGTGCCCGACCTTTACAAAAATTCCGAGGACCGGGAATATGCAATTCAGCTTTTCCGGAAGGTAATTCTCAATGAGGATAAACTGGATGCCGAAATCTTAGGAAAGACACCTAATTGGGATCAGGATAGGATTGCCGATGTGGATTTGATTATCCTGAAAATGGGTATTGCGGAATTCCTTTATTTTCCATCCATTCCCGCTCGGGCTACTATTAACGAGTACCTCGAAATTTCAAAAGAATACTCCACGCCTAAAAGCAGTATTTTTGTTAATGGGATTTTGGATAAAATAGTGAAGGAGTTTACGGAGAATGGTAAACTCAACAAAATAGGAAGAGGTCTAAAATAGAAGTAAAATAATCCCTATTTTTGCCTTGCTAAAAACAAAAACATATCACAATGAAAAAATCAATTTTAATTGTAGCCGTACTGTCAGTATTCGCTTTTTCTTCTTGCAAAGACAATGCTGCGGACAAAGTAAATGAGGAAAATGTAACTGCTGCTGCAGACCGTGATGCAGACTCAGGAAAATTTCCTAAAATTTCCTTCGAGGAAACCCAATTCGATTTTGGAACCATCGATCAAGGAACGCATGTGGAACATGTTTTTAAATTTAAAAATACCGGAGATGCGCCCTTGATGATCGTTAATGCAAAAAGCAGCTGTGGATGTACCGTTCCAGAATGGACTAAGGATGCAATCGCTCCAGGTCAGGTAGGTAGCTTATTGGTGAAATTTGACGGCAGTGGACAAAATCAAGTGAGCAAAACCATCACGCTTACTACCAACACCGAAGCCGGTACCGAAATGCTGACAATAAAGGCGTTTGTTAACCCTAAAAATCCTACCAGCACCGCACCAGCTTCTTAATTAAAACGATTAAATTATACTAAATGTTATGGGAGATATTACCAGTTTTTTACCAATAATTCTACTGTTCGCAGTGATGTATCTTTTTTTGATACGTCCGCAACAGAAAAAAGCCAAACAAGAAAAACAATTTGCCGCCAATCTTAAAAAGGGCGACAGAGTGATTACTATGGGAGGTATGCATGGAAAAGTCCTTGATCTTTTTGATGACGGTACCTGCATCATTGAAAGTCTTGCTGGTAAAATGAAATTTGAAAGGTCGGCTATCTCTATGGAGAAAACGGCCCGGCTAAATGCACCCATAAAAGAAAAAAAGTAGGTAATAATCCGTTACCTTGAAACTCCCTCACTATTTTTCAATGAGGGAGTTTTTTTATTCCCATTAATTAAGTGTTCAATTATTGAAATCTAATTCATCCATTTAAATTTATAAAATGGTTCTATAGTTATTTTAGGACGGGTCAAACAATAGGTTCACCCGTATATATCCCATAGATAGAGCATAGATAAGGCATAGATAAAGCATAGATAAAGCATACATAGAGCATTGGTCTTAATGATATGTTAAATGGATTAATAGCTACATTTGTTGAGAGAATAAATCCTGAAAATTAATTTGTCAAAGAGGTTATGAAAAGACTATTTTTTGATTAGATTTCATTTAAACATTAGTTAAACAATATGTGCTCACAAGTATTTAATACATATTTTTCTACATTTAGTATCTATGGATGATCATTACAAAAGAGTTCAACTGCGAAAGCATAAGAGATTGGCAACTGGGTTGTTTTTTGTTATGGCAATTATTTATGGCCTTATGGTCTACTTACAACATCACGATTCCCAAGCTTGGATGGGTTATGTTGAAGCTTTTTCCGAAGCGGGTATGGTAGGCGCCTTGGCAGACTGGTTTGCAGTAACCGCCCTGTTCCGTCATCCCTTGGGAATTCCCATTCCCCATACCAATTTGATAGAACGAAAGAAGAATGATCTAGGGCAGAACCTGGGGAAATTTGTAAAGGACAATTTTCTTAATCCCGAAAATATCCGACCGTATATCGAAAAATTGGATGTCGTAAAATTTGGATCGGAGTGGTTGGATAAAACAGCAAGCCAAAAAATACTGGCTGAGGAAATTGTGAACTTGACCAAAAAAATAATCGGGGATCTTAAGGACGAGGACGTAGAGGAATTTCTGGCTGCAAAAGGATCCGAAATTTTGAATGAAATTGATTTCCAAAAAATATCTTCCTCAGGAATCGATTATTTGATCGAGAAAAATGAACACATCAATTTGCTGGAGGTTTTGCTACCCCAAATAAGGGATTATGTAAATGAAAGCCGCGAGATGATCCGGGAACGATTTTCTGAAAATAGACCTTTTATTGCCTTTTTAGCAGGAAAGAAAATTTCCAATGAGGTAGTGGAAGGATTACTCAAATTTATTGATGAGGTCCAAAAAGATAAATCCCATTTTGTCAGAAATAAACTGACAGAAAACCTACAGAACTTCTCCCAAAAATTGATTCACTCCGAAAGTTGGAAAGAAAAGTTTGACAAATTAAAAACCGAATTGCTAACAGCCAAGAATATTCGTCCCTACACCAATGATGCTTGGCAATCCATCAAAGGGATACTGATTGAAAATCTTGAAAACCGGGATTCGCAACTTCAGGAATATTTACAGCGCAATATTCAAAAATTATCCCATAATCTCTCCAATGATGTGGAATTGGGAAATAGATTGAATGGATGGATCCGTCATTTTCTATATCGGATAATTCTTAAAAACAGAAATCAGGTAGAAGGATTAATCACTACTACCGTTGCTGGCTGGAGTGGAAAAGAGCTAAGTGAAAAGTTAGAACTGGAAGTGGGAAAGGATTTGCAATTTATCAGGGTGAATGGCACCTTGGTCGGAGGGTTGGTTGGTCTGATAATTTACGCTATTACGCAATTGTTTATTTAATAAAAATTCGAAACCGTAATTTCAAATTACAAAAGTCCCAAATTCCGAACAGTAGTTTTGGAATTTGGGACCTTGATTTTTGGAATTTCGATATTTATTCCTCCTCTGAGTTAAACTTGGAAATATCCTGTGCGGTCAGTTTGGCGATATTAACGATAACTTCCACCGCTTTCTGCATACTTTCAACAGGAACATATTCATATCTTCCGTGAAAATTGTGTCCTCCAGCAAAAATATTAGGGCAGGGTAGTCCCATAAAACTTAGTTGCGCACCATCGGTTCCACCGCGTATTGGTTTTATTATTGCTTCTATGCCCGCATCTTCCATGGCTTGCTTGGCAATTTTTACAATATGCATTACCGGGGCTATTTTTTCCCGCATATTGAAATACTGATCCTTGATTTCCACGGTCACCACTTCCATTTCATATTGCTCGTTCAAATCGTCTGCAATACTTTGGATCATTTCCTTTCTGGCTTCAAAATGCTCTCGGTTATGGTCGCGTATAATATATTGGATTTTGGTTTCGTCCACCGTTCCATTGATGTTGTGGAGGTGGAAAAAGCCTTCACGCCCTTCCGTGTGTTCGGGAGTTTCAAGCCTTGGAAGTGAATTGATATAATCCGTAGCGATGTACATACTGTTTACCATTTTTCCTTTGGCATAGCCTGGGTGTACAATTTTTCCTTTTATGGTAACCACCGCTCCTGCAGCGTTGAAGTTTTCAAATTCCAACTCGCCCACTTGGCTTCCGTCCATAGTGTATGCCCATTCTGCACCAAATTTTTTCACATCAAATTTATGCGCACCTCGACCAATTTCCTCATCTGGAGTAAAACCAACTCTGATTTTCCCATGTTTTATTTCAGGATGATTGATCAAATATTCCATGGCAGAGACAATTTCGGTAATTCCCGCTTTGTCATCGGCACCTAAAAGCGTGGTACCATCGGTAGTAATCAAGGTTTGTCCTTTATATTGAAGTAGATCGTCAAAATAATCCGGTGATAGCACTATATCTTTTTCGGCGTTTAGAATTATATCCTTACCATTATAGTTTTCCACAATTTGTGGTTTTACGTTAGCCCCGGTAAAATCCGGAGAAGTATCAAAGTGTGAAACAAATCCAATCACCGGAACGTGATGTGGCACATTGGAAGGTAGCGTGGCCATGATGTAGGCGTTCTCATCAATAGTAACATCTTCCATGCCTATTTGCTTTAGTTCCTCTACCAGTTTATTGGCAAGATCCCATTGTTTTTTGGTGCTTGGTGTAGTATCGCTGTTTGGATCGCTCTCGGTGTCAACGGTAACGTAGCTAATAAAGCGATCAATAATGTGTTGTTTTTCAATCATGTTTGTTGTAGTAAATTTTCTATTTCTGTTTGCAATTTTGGTAAATGGGTAGTTAATACGCCCCAAATAATAATGTTATCCACACTTAAATAAGCATGTTTTATCTAATTTCCTGTATTCACGATTTTAAGAGCATTTTCAATATTTAAGTCGGGTTCGGTTTTAAGAATCCGGTTCATTGCTTCTCCAATTATTTCGATTTCCCGTTCAATAACCCTGGTTGTAACTTTACTATTTTCGTATTACTCGAGGTCTAAACATTCTGTAAATATTCAAAGATGGAATCGATGGAAATGTTTATATCGAGCAAAAACTTTTTTATTTCAACTTTCATAAATCACTAGTTTTTCCTCGTCTATCTTTTTTATGAAATATGGATTAGTTAGGCTTCTTTCAGTTAGTATATCTATATCCATCTTGAGTAAACCTCGGAGCTTTTGGTGGAGAACAAAATAGTTTTCGGAATATTCTTCGGTTGAAAGAGTATCTTCAAATGAAATAAGTAAATCGATATCGCTGGAATCGCCAAACGAATTTTTCGTCATTGATTCAAAGACGTACATTCTCTTTATCTGCAACGATTTACAGATAACTGCGATTCTTTTTTTATATGTTTCTAAAATCGGATGCATTCGTTTTTAAAAGTCTTCAAAGTTACTAAAATTATTAGGGCCATATCTTTTTCCATTATATTAAAATCTAAACCTATACCCGAGAATGTTATCGCATTAATAGTATTTTTGAGGCATAATTTTAAACCATGTACAAAACCTTTATCCGTCCCATATTTTTCGGTTTCGATCCTGAAAAAATCCATCATTTTACCTTTTCGCTCATTCGGTTTTCCAACTCAATAGGCTTAGGGAGTTTTTTCCGAAGGACCTACAAAGTGGAAAATCCAAAATTGGAGCGGGAGCTTTTCGGTTTAAAATTTCCGAATCCCGTGGGCCTTGCCGCTGGCTTTGATAAAGAGGCAAAACTTTATAAAGAGCTCTCAAATCTTGGATTCGGATTTATTGAAATAGGAACCGTAACCCCTAAACCACAACCGGGAAATGAAAAACCACGCTTGTTTCGTCTAAAGGAAGATTCGGCTATTGTTAACCGCATGGGGTTTAATAATGGGGGAGTGGAAGAGGCCGTAGAAAGATTAAAATCCAATCCCAAAGGAAAGGGTAAGGTCTTGATTGGAGGAAACATTGGAAAAAACAAGATCACCCCAAATGAAGAGGCAGTAAATGATTATTTGATCTGTTTTGAAGCCCTGTTCGATTATGTCGATTATTTTGTGGTAAACGTGAGCTCTCCCAATACGCCCAATTTAAGGGAGCTTCAGGAGAAAAAACCATTGACCGAGTTGTTGCAAAGGCTTCAGAATAGAAATTATCTAAAGGAAAAGCGAAAATCCATTCTTTTAAAAATCGCTCCGGATTTAACTGATGAACAACTCTTGGATATTATCGATATAGTTTCCGAAACCAAAATCGACGGTGTTATCGCCACCAATACTACTATTTCCCGCGACGGACTGACTTCTGATAATAAAAAGGAAGCTGGCGGATTAAGCGGAAAACCATTGGCAAAAAGAGCTACGGAAGTAATTCGTTTTCTTTCCCAAAATAGTAATAAGGCTTTTCCTATTATTGGGGTAGGAGGAATCCATTCTGCTCAGGATGCTCTGGAAAAACTGGATGCTGGGGCAAGTTTAATCCAACTATATACGGGTTTTATATATGAAGGGCCAGGATTGATTAAAAAAATAAACCAAGCGATTTTGAAAAGGACTTAGGACTTGAATCTCAATGAGGTAAGGCCCGCCCGACCTCCCTGAACCCTGCCTGGATTCCCCCGAGGGGAGGAGCCTGCAAAATGTGTATAAATAAGACACTATCCCGTTAAGTGTGTAAGTTTAAAATAACAGGGGTTAGACTTTTTTAAAGTCTGACCCTTTTTTCATAGATCGTTAGGAACTGATTTAGGATAATGCCCCAGTTCCTC